>Ga0206126_10000061_pt1 | contig 135170 bp, 143 predicted proteins | sample Helgoland_Spring_5_FD_148621 | JGI IMG/M metagenome (GOLD analysis project Ga0206126, IMG submission 148621) | Pelagic subsurface seawater microbial communities from Kabeltonne, Helgoland, North Sea - Helgoland_Spring_Bloom_20160412_1 | ecosystem: Environmental > Aquatic > Marine > Epipelagic...
CATACAAGTTGGTATATCGCACGCATCGTTGTCATCACAAGGACTGCCCGGAAAGTGTGTCTCCGGTAGATTACACGACGACGACGACGGCGACGGCGAAGAAGGTGGTGGTGGACTTGGTGTTGGTGGTGGTGGACTTGGTGGTGGACTTGGTGGTGGACTTGGTGGTGGACTTGGTGGACTTGGTGGCGGCGGTGGCGCTATCCACGTTGATTTTATTGTGTTGCACGACGATGCAGGCCCATTTAGGGTGTTAGTACAAGCAAATTTAGCTTGAAACGCAGTGGCGCCGTAAAACATGTAGTTTTGTGACGTAGTGGCCGCTGTACCAGTCCAACTGCTGGTGTCCTGATTGAAAGCGCTTGCCTGATAAAACATTGACTGCATATCTGTTACTTGCGAAGTGTCCCAACTATTAATATCACCATTAAAGACTGAAGCTCCAGAAAACATATGATTCATAACCGTTACTTTTGAAGTGTCCCATCCGCCGATATCTTGATTAAAGGCGGCGGCATTATAGAACATATCTTCCATGCCGGTGACTTGTGAGGTGTTCCATCCACCGATATCTTGGTTGAAGACAACGGCTTCTCTAAACATATAATCCATATCCGTTACTTTTGAGGTGTCCCATCCGGAGACATCGCCATTAAAGACTGAGGCATAGTAGAACATCCAGGTCATTCTTGTTACTTTTGAAGTGTCCCAACCGCTAATATCTTGGTTGAATGCAATGGCTTCTCTAAACATATAATCCATATCCGTTACTTTTGAAGTGTCCCATCCGCCGATATCTTGATTAAAGGCGGCGGCATTATAGAACATACCGTTCATAGACGTTACTTGTGAAGTGTCCCAATCACTGATATTTTGGTTGAAGTCCTCGGCTTCTCTAAACATATAATCCATATACGTTACTTTTGAAGTGTCCCATCCGCCGATATCTTGATTAAAGGCGGCGGTATTATAGAACATGTTGTACATACCTGTGACTTGTGAGGTGTCCCATCCGCCGATATCTTGATTAAAGACTGAGGCATCGTAGAACATGTTGTCCATATCTGTGACTTGTGAGGTGTCCCATCCGGAGATATCGCCATTGAAAGCGGCTGCATCTGTAAACATGCTAGACATATCCGTCACTTTTGACACGTCCCATCCGCTGATAGAGCCGTATGTCGAGTTTACACAATTGCCATCTTCGTCATCTACATTTAAACACGAATTTACCGCACTTTGAATATTCGAACTAGTCAATGATGCTGCTGGTGTATTATCCTCTTCATCGTCCTCGAGGTCCTCAACGCAATACTTTGTACCATTAAAATCTTCACATCTGTTGTAAATACAATCAGTGTTAACGCTGCATTTGCAACCGCCTCCACCGCCAATAACAGTGTCAGAATCATAATCGCACATGAGACATTGTATGTAATTTGTACCATTCCTAAAATTATTCACATTACACTGTTCGGTAAATTGTGTTTTCTGCCAAATCGTATAGTTATCAGTAAATACGCAAGTTTTATTACCAGTTCCGGGTCCATCGAGGCATTCCAACATCTGGGGTTGGCTACTGTTACTGTCAATCATACAAGTTGGTATATCGCACGCATCGTTGTCATCACAAGGACTGCCCGGAAAGTGTGTCTCCGGTAGATTACACGACGACGACGACGGCGACGGCGATTCACCTTCTTCGCCGTCGCCAGACTTAAGTATGGGTTTGGAATGACGAACTCCTGCTTTCCATGACCACGACGACGGCGATTCACCTTCTTCGCCGCCGCCAAACTTAAGTATGGGTTTGGAATGACGAACTCCTGATTTTAATGACCACGTCCATGTGCTTTGAGCAGTAATACATTGTATATAATTAACGCATATTAGCATGAGAATAATTAAATTTATTCTCATTATTTTATTTAATGTTTTAATGTTTTATTGTCTTATATAGTGTCATTTAAAAAAAAAATATTCGAAACATAATATGTTTCGAATATGAGATGATTACAAATATTTAGTAAACCATGGCGAGTCGCATTGCTTTTGCTGGTCCCATGGCTTCTGGTAAATCAACTGCCGCTCAAAAATTACATGAGCAGTGTGGCCATAATCGTTTATCTATTTCTGGCCCAGTTTATAAAATTGCCCGAGAGCAATTTTATATGACTGAAAAAGATCGTGTATTGTTGCAGACAATTGGTATGACGGGTAGAGCATTGGATCCAGATGTATGGATAAATAAAATGTTGGAAAACATAACGGATAATGAGACTTGTTATGTGGTCGATGATGTCCGTTTCCCAAATGAATGTGAAAAACTTCGTGGGTATGGGTTTAAGATTATTTGGCTCAAGGTATCTCAAGAAGAACGCGAACGTCGAATCCGAGCATTGTATGGGATGAATGCTGAACAGCACATTTCTCAGATGTCTTCAACGCCTGAAACATCATTAACTATAGATCATGCGGACGATGTTTGGAATTCCCAGATGTTAAGTCATCACTTGGAGGATTTTTAAAAGGATCTATTATATGATAGTTAAATTATAAAAATAAAAGAATGGAGTATAATGTATATAAATTATTAAAACTTCCTAAAACAGCTAGTTCAAATGATATAATGTCTAAATGTCAAAATTATTGTGAACGTTGGACCCGTGAGAATGTCCAATGTCGCCTTGAAAAACATATGTCGATGATGGATGCTTTTGTCGCATCTCAACAAATTTGGAAAGAAGGTCAAGAATATATAAAATCATTGGCGGTAATGTTATTGGACCCAGCAGCGCGTGAGTGTTATGATGCATGGTTAGATACTTTAGAATGTCCATCGTCTGAAAAGAACCAACTTATGAAGTCTCGTTTACAATGGTTTAATTCAAATATGCATTCTTCTCCGGTAGTTTTTTCCGATTCCATGGTACAAATGTTACACGGAACTAATATTAAAAAAAAATCGGAAAAAGAAATGAAGCAAAATGTCCGTATTGCAACTCTTCAGCCGAAATGTCGCATTTGTAATAATTCTTTTTCGTTCGAAGAACCCTTTATTGCTTTTCATTGTCACTGTACTACTCGGGTCGGCCATACGAACTGTTTGAATGACTTTTCAAAACGTTTTGGAGGCAAGTGTCCAGTATGTCGAACCAAGTTGTTAGTTCGACATACTATTTCAAAGTATTTATTTTGGAATGTCCGTGACAAATATCGTTTTATTTAGTTTCTATAGAAGAAATGGACGATTTGTATAATATATGGACAAGACCATCTTTATCTCTAATAGAGTATGCATTATGTTGTTGTCCAATACATGTACCTTCAACTTTATACTGGAATGAATAAAACCCCCCAACAGATGCCATTGTTGCATTATTATCCAAATAAATAATAATCGGTATTTCTGGGTCAATATTATAACTTTCAAAGCTTCCGCTAGATTCAATATTTAGTTCGTCCCCAAATTCGTCTTGTAATGTTGTTTTATCTTCTCTCGACATCCAAAAATCTGATTTATTGTTAATCCAGTTCATATGTTTAAGTTCTCTAATAAATCCGCCTACATTTGAACATCTTATAATTGTTTGAATTTGTTCTTGTGAGTTTGGTTTGTTCATTTTGACAATAATATTTTTAAATGGTGTCAGTCCTTCTTTTAAAAATAGTTTTAAAAATTCATAACAATTTTCTGAAGGCATAATTCGTCTTCTATTTACATTTTCACCTTTTGATGCAAAAACTTCAACTGGCCAAGTTTTATACCACTGTTTAACACTTGTGCGCGTTGATTCCGGCAATTTGTCGAGTCTATTAAGTACAACTCGTTTATTTCCTTGGAGTATGTGTCTGATGTTGTTTATGTGGTCAGCTACTGAACAGTGTCCCCCTTCCCAAGTATCTTTTAATAAATTATATTCTAAAAACCCCGAATGTCCTATAGCAATAACGGCGGTAACGTGTTTTTCGTTTTGTTCCATAGAACAGTATAACTGTCCGTTTTGTCTTCTTTTAAAGAGTGTATCCTGTGATATATCAACAGGTCTAATACCAGGCAATGAATCAAGACGTCTGAATCGTTTTTGTTTGGAATTGTATCGAATTGCGATATAATGTCTTTCATTTCCTGAACCAATGGCGACAATATATCCAATAAAATTTGTATTTAAATTGACAGCAGGTATAAAATATTCAGATGGTATATTTTCAACATCTATACGTTGTACACATTTATTTTTTTGTTTTAAAATAGCCTGTATAACTTCAATGGAATAAAACCCCAATTTTGGGTCATACATTGCATCTCCATATGATTTTTTTTCTAATTCTTGTGCACAAATATCCATTTCTTCACGAGTAATAAAAGTTTCGCCATATAAATTTTGCATACATCGCATTCCACAAGTTAGTTCGTCTTCAGATTGACGAATAACTGTTTGTACATGTCGTTGAGGAAATGTCTGTGTGGAAACTACTTCTTCTTCTTCTTCTTCCTCCTCTTCCTCCTCTTCTTCGGAAGAAGAGTCCATTTTAAAACGTTTTTTGTCCGATTGAATTTGTTTTTGTATATTTTGACGAGGAAAATAAGAATCCGTTTGTATAACTTCAAAACGTTTTTTGCTTAATTGAAGTTTTTTTTGTAGTTTTAAAAGTCTTTGCATATTTATAAAAAAAAGAATATTTTATATAGTATATTTTTATACATCCCAATTATATGCTGTAACACCATTTCCTAATTTTCTATTTTGTGCTACTTCTGGTGGATCGAAAAGAGAACGACAAAGTCTACTAAAATCCATCGAACCATATACTATACCTCTATAATCCTTTCTTACTATTAATAGCCACATTAAAAAAGCTTCTGAAAATGTCCCATTTGGAACTAATTGTATGACACCTTTATGTATGACATCGTATCGTTGACTTCTTTTTATAATAACAGGTACTGGAATATGAGTTAATTGTGACCGGTGTTCCCATGATTTTTCTTCGTCACAATAGAAAAATTTCATAAATGAAACATTATACCCAGACATAAAATGCGCATGAATCATTTGTAAATGTAAAGAATCGCGAATGTTTTTATGTGCGTGCAATACGGGCGGCTTCTTATAAGCCGCGATATTCGAAAGAGTTTCCAAAAAGGCCAATGGTCTATTTTCAGCCAGAGACTGATAATTAGATACTCTTGAACCACGAACTCTATATGAAGAGCGCACATTATCCGATAAACGAATAATATTTTCCCAAACACGATTTTCAACACAATCTCTAAATTTTCGAATGGTTAAATGTCTGTTTTCTTTTTCTATAAACTCGTCCCATCGTGTTTCTGGCATTTCTTTAATAGGAGGATGACATTCCCACATTGTATATTGGCAATAAGACCGCCTTATTTTCCCAAAACGCGCAAAAAATTCAAAAATCAACATTGGGTGAAGTTGATAAGTATGTTCGTCTACTTTAAGTCTGTATTTTTTAATATCGATATAATCGCTCGGACTTGTATGCATAATAAACCAAGCAGCACGAAATTCTAATATATCCAAATATTCCAATAATATTCTTTCTAGTGGCCTTATTTCGGTCCACCGGTGTTCCAATGCGTCCAAGGCGTATAATAATTGCGATATGGACCACGTCGAAACATCAAAAGATTTGTTCATGCGCAATTTATGTTGTTTTAACCATATTCGCATACTACTTGGTATTGTGGTGCATCCTGGACGCGACGCCAACCATCTGCACATGGATACTCCTGTATATATTAACATCCCTTCGCACCAACCGTTTAACTGGCCTGGTATTCGTTTAAGACACGATTTCCAATTTAAAAAGGTATATTGTTCTAATTTGTTTGCTAATTGTATATAGGGTATATCATCGCCCTCATCAAAGATCATTGAACCATCTGCATGATTTAATAGAATATCAGTAGTATCTAATATATACAAAAATAAATCAACTTTACTTGTTTTTTTATTTAAAGAATAAGACAAACATTCTTCGAGCGTATGACATCGAAAAATACTCTTATAATTCGACTTATACATTGTTTCTTTTAAGACTGTAGAAGTCCTTTTAAATACCTGTAGAACCAAATCCATTCGACCCACGAGATGTTTGGGACAATTGATCCACGCGAAACAAAGTTGGTATCTCATATTTATGAATAATAAGTTGGGCGATTCCGTTGCCCTTTTGTACCTGATAATCCGTGTCCGAATGATTTAAAAGCAAAACTTTAATTTCGCCACGGTAATCACTATCAATAATTCCACCAAATGGCATAATTAAATGTTTAAACCCAAGACCAGAACGACCTTCAATTTTACCAAAATGACCGGGAGCAATCTGCATCTGAATACCAGTACTGACTATTTTTGAACCTCTTGCAGAAATAATACAGTCTTCAGCCGAACACAAATCAAACCCAGCAGCTCCCTCCGTCTTACGTTGAGGAATATGAACATGAGAACATACAAAAGACATGGACAATGTCTTATCATAAGATACAAATTGACCCCAACCTGTACTTTGGAAAGGTAAAGAACGAGCTGTACTTTGGAAAGGTAAAGAACGAGAAGGAGTTAAATCCTTTTTCATAAATGAAAGAGAAGCCATCGTTTACGATATAATACAAATATTCATTTTTTAAAATACATATGTTTTACTTAAGTGTAAGGCGTCTTCTCTTATTTTGTTGAGAATATAAGGGGGCAGCAATTCTTAGACATTTTGCTCTAAATATTCTTTTGGGAAAATTGAATTCGAACCTTTGAAGAAATGTACGACATTCGTGCAAAATATTATCAAGTGCCTTATATTTAAGAGAATCTGTAATCTGAAAATCAACATTATAGACATCTATTTCAGACGTATCAATACTAATATCAAATTGACATTCTATACCATCCATCATGCTTAAACGATTTAAAAATATATTTAAACACTGGCGATCTTTCGGATCCACAGAAGATAAATCCCAGCGACACGAAGAGACCGACGAATTATTTAAATGATGTTGTCTTCTTCGTTTCCTATTCTGTACTTTTTTATTCTTTCGCCAAACATCAATACGCACACAACCATCTTCCATAGAAATTGTTATATTACGAATTAAATCATTCATATCAAGAATGTTTTTCAAATCTTTTAATGACATTACAGGAAGACCGCGGATAATTACAACATATCTCTTTGGATAACTGGTATTGGTTGACAATACTAAATCAGATTTGACAGCACCACGGATACTCGAAATATAATGCAACGTTTTCTCAATAAACGCCTGCTCTTCGGCATGTAATGCCACCGGTTTATTTATATTAACCATTCGCTTGGGAAGGGATATTTGTCGTGATTCAATGAATGCAGTTGGTAATACGAGAGCATCGCTAAACTGGTCATTGCTGCGCGAAAAATCCATAAGGTCTTATTTGTAGAATGGTCTTTTGCACTTTTATACTCAATATTTAATTGTATTTGACCCTTGTTTGTATTTACACGAGAAGTAACATTTACTGCCCCATTTTGGCGCGCAATATAGTTCCATTCGCATATATCTTGGTCATTTATATCGTCTATATAAGATAAACGCAATTTTGCGCCCATTGTATAACTTAAAACACCCAAAACATCAATTTCCAAATCCGCATTTCGGTCTGCAAGTCCGGATTGATTTAACTCTTCAATAATATTAGATAAACTTTTCTTTATATGACCAGGTAAATTTGGAGAAGAGATATTCATTTAATCATAGTCGTTTAGATATAAATACATTATTTTAAAAATCCACGAGTTATTTAATTATTTATGATTTATTTAATTTTAAAATTTAAAAATCCACGAGTTATTTAATTATTTATGATTTATTTAATTTTAAAATTTAAGGACAGCAATTGTGATTCTTAAATCGTTGTTTCAACAATTTACAAGTATCGTCTTTATCTGCAGAACAGCAACCATTGGCGCGCCACAATGAAATAGTTTCATCGCAACTGTATTTACATATGGGCTCAACATAATTGCCTTGCGCATCACACGAACCCACAGTGTCCATGTAATAATATCCAGGACATGACGGTTGACAAGTTTGTCCTGCTTGAAGAGTTGTAGGACAATCACCAATTTGGCGCATAATAGAACCCTGAATCGTAGCCACCGGTTTACATGTCGAACTAGACAAACTTCCAACCCAGAAAGTTGGTGAATTTGGATATTCTGCTTTGCAATCAAAAGATGTTCCATCCGCTTTTTCAATTGGTGCGCTATATTTTTGCAAAAAACTACTCCAACAACTAATATCATAGATATCATTGCCAGACGCATCTTCTCTATTCCATTTGATGGTAGCAACGGGTTTTTTGTATATATCGGTACCAGAACCTCTGCAAATCAATCCGGTCTCACTTTCAGATACTGATAATACCCAAGCGTCAGGACTATTCTTAATATCAACATCGGCATTGGCACAATCTTGATCATTGGCTTTTGACTTCAATTTAATGTAAGTCAATTTAGTCTTACTTTCGGCTTGGAGGTGAGTTTTGAAGGCACTGCCAATAAACGAATCGTCCAAATCCAATTCAAAGTTACCGGATTCTTCCGTAAACAAATATTGAATTGTCTTACGTTTTTCAGCATGCGTTAGGACACCTGATTTAGTTTTCATAATCGCAATTCTATCTTTAGGTGTCGCAGCAAGTTTAATTTTGTCCATAAGTTCAACGGCAAACGATAATTTTGATTCGTCTGGACTCAAACACCCACCAGCAGTGTAAACACCACCAACACATGTTGAATTAGATACCAAACTATAACCACTGGCACAAACCGGTGAACAATGTTCACCATTGCCCAATACTGGATGACATCCAGTATTCTGCGAAATAGAACCGTCTTTGGGAGCCCATGTATAACATGCACTGTTTGCAAAACTTACAGTGGCGCCAGAAACTACCAAGTTATCGACAACCGCCTTATTTTCGTCTTCAATTGCAGGTGTTGTTCCATCGGCAAGGACATCATCCAACCATACCTTAACAACAATGTCAGTTCCATCAACTGTCACCTCAACACGACGCCCATACGGGTCAGACAATGTTTTTGCTTCACGGACGGCAACGCCTGCACCACTAAGCAATGCTTCGGTCGCCGACTGAACATTAGTTTGTACGCTAGTTGCTGTGCCTACGCCAGCAACGCGAGCTTCCGCTGCCAATACTTCACAATGCAAATCATGGTGACTAGCTTTGTCTTTCACAGCATATTTGCCCACACATGGTTTACATTCGCGGTCGTGTGTTGCATTACCCGGTACGTAATAATGATGTTGACCACATGCTCCAAGCGAATCAACACAATTGGTACCATCATCAGCATTCGAATAACTTGCGTTAATATTCGCACCAAATGGATGAGTATCCACAACGCAAACTTGACAAGTACGATCCGTTTCATGGTCCGGTACCACGTCTTGACCTTGTCCGGCCGGACAAGTTGTGTGCGCAGTACAACTTTCAACACGATGCTGACCATTAGATACCAGCGCATAATCAGTGTCGCATTTCACGCAATTTGGTCTTGTTGACGTATCTGTCCAGTTGAACCAATACCCAGGAGCACAATCTAATACTTCACATTGTCCAGTAGTTGTACTGTCCGAAAAGTAAGGTTTGACACATGACGTACAGTTGTTATGGTCTTCCAATTGGCCGGGGTTTGAAACTATACCTTCCCCGAGAGGACAGGCCATATTGGCACAAGCACTATTACTTATAACATCGTTATATTCTGGAAAAGCACATTTCTCACAAGTACGGCCGAGACTACCAGCGGTACCAAGACCACTACTACCGACACCATATCCAGCGATACAATGACCACATGCCGTGTTGGCGACAGAACCCGAAGCAGGGGCAGAACCCCAAGCACCTTCGCCGTAATCTGCAACACAATCCTGACAGACATTGGCAGTTGCCGATGTATTCAATGTCGATTGTGTTGAATATTCGTCATTTTTACAACTAGTTCTATCTCTACAATTTGTTGTAGTTCCATTTCCAGCGTTACCATCTGCATCAAATTTACATTCAAATCCGTCGCCAATATCTTGACACAAGTTTTGGCCCGGATTTTGGAGTCTCCTTCTTCCCAAACCACAATCGGCAACGCTATTACATTGGGTTGAAGTATCGGTGACATCCCCGATTCCCATATGCCATCTACATTCTTTACCACTGCCAATGGCTGTACAACCAACGTTGCCCGCTCTTGAGGCTACACCACTTCCAGACGAATAGAACCCTACTCCACAATCTGCTACTGATTTACAACCTGTTCCACTTTGTCCGGCAGCAGCGGATGACGAACCAGCATTCGAACCAACCGTCGTAGTACATTTTTGACCGTCTAGAATAATTCTACAAAACTTATAAGTGGTACCCGCACCATCAGATACAGCGTTATCATCTTGATATTGTCCTTCGGGGCAAAGAGTTTGTTTCTCGCCGCCTGATGACACGGGTACACCAGCCGTTGTTGTAGCCTCCTTACCCGGATCGACATCTTTACAACTTGATGCGGCTGTTTGGTCTTGATATTTACCGGCAGCACATGGATTACAAATATTACCGTTAATGTTGAATGAACCTTTAGCACATGCGGACTCACCGGTACATTCCGTATCGCCGAAGCCGCTGCTGGAGCAACCAGTTGCTTCGTATCCCACCGATGTGTCTTTACATTTGGCCTCGCCCGTCCCACTATATTTATAGCCAGTACATGCGACTTGTTCAACAGAACCTGTAGTTGGGGTCCCGCCAGAAAGTTTACCTTGATGACCAGGGTCGATATTTTTACATGTTGTTTGGCCTGCTTGGTCTTGATATTCACGAGCAGCACAATCATCACAAGCACCAGTACCATCAGCATTGAAGGTACCTTTGAAACATTGATATTCTTTGGTCGCGCCGCCAGTTGATGCATGTTCGGCACAGGAGGTGCAACTTTCACTATTAAGTGTTGCATCAGTACCTCTTGACGTGTCGGTACTACCGAAATATCCATTTTGAACGTCTTTACAAACTCCTTTGCCCGTTCCATCTTGGTATGTACCATCTGGACAGGCCGTACAAGATGTTTGGCCCGACAAACCTGCTCCCGATGTTGCTCCGAGCGTCGAATTAAATGTGGCTTTACCGGCGTCACAGTCAGCACAGGCAGTAGTACTTACTGCACTAAATTTACCGGCGGTACAGTCAGTACATGAAGAAGCGCCCGCATTCGAGACAGACCCTGCGACACAAGTGGCACAGTCACCAGTACCATCGGTATTATAATCACCCGCCGCACAATCCTGTTCAGAAGTGGCTCCACTACTGGTATAACTTGAACCGTCCTTACTTCCGAATTTACCATTGGCTACGTCTTTACAAACTCCTTGGCCTGCTTGGTCTTGGTATGTACCATCTGTACAGGCCGTACAAGATGTTTGGCCCGTCAAACCTGATCCCGATGTTGCTCCGAGCGTCGAATTAAATGTGGCTTTACCGGCGTCACAGTTAGCACAGGCAGTTTGCGAATTTGGACTAACTGTACCAGCGGCACATGCAGTACATGACTTAGCACCCGTGCCTGTCAATGTATTTGTGATAGACCCATCGGCACAAGCAGCACAGGCACCATCACCATTAGTATTGTATTGGCCAGCAGGACATGCGGTTTGTTTAACTGCGCCTGTTGCAACATACGAACCTCCGCTATTTTGACCTTCTTTACCATCATCTACGTCTATACATGCTGTTTGTCCTTGTGAGTTTTGATATTTACCATTGACACATACAGCACAGGCAGTTTGCGAATTTGCACTAAATTTACCAGCGACACATGCAGTACATGTCGTAGCACTTGTATTTGTTAGTGTATCCGTTTCAGAACCGGCGGCACAAGCTTGACAGGCATTTTGCGAATTTGCACTGTATGTACCAGCGGCACATACAGTACACGTCGTAGCACTTGTATTTGTTAGTGTATCCGTGACAGACCCTGCGGCACAAGCTTGACAGGCAGAAGTACTAACTGCACTGTATGTACCAGCGGCACATGCAGTACATGTCGTAGCACCCGTGGCTGCATTCGTGACAGACCCTGCGGCACAAGTGGCGCATTGACCATCGCCATTAGCATTGAATTTACCGGCAGCACATGCACCCTGTTTAACTGCGCCTGTTGCGGCATACGCACCTCCGGAATTTTGACCATCATGACCATTATCTACGTCATTACATGATGCTTGTGCTGTTTCATTTTGCCATTTACCGTTGGCACAGACAGTACAGGCAACGTCACCGACTGCTGCTTTACTTGAACCGGCTGCGCATGCAGTACATCCATTGTTGTACGAACCATCACTGTTATATGTTGGCGAACCACTATATCCAATTGCACATTGAACGTGCGATATGTTCAAATATGCAATACCAGTTGAACTTGCTACGGCGTGACATACATTTCTAGTATTACTGTTCGAATATGTGTTTGACGGACAATTGGCACAGGTTGCCGTTGTTTTATTTGTCCCTGCCGTAATACCCTTGCCTATTGCACAAACGGAAGAAACATCACATGCATCACTATCCGTATCGGCGCTAAATTCATAATCATCTGCTGTTGGGTCACAAGCCTCACAATATGTAGCTGAACCCGCGGTTTGTCCTGATTTAACACCATAGGCAGGGCCACAATCGGAACATGATGTCATGCCCGTTGTACCCGTTGTACCCGAAGTTCCTCCAGTACAAGTTTTACAAGTAGATTTACCAGCTGTGTCTTGATATTCACCGGCGGGACATGCGGTACAATGGCCCGCATTTACACCTTTTGAACCGGCGGCACAATCGGCACAAACTGCATCGGCAATTTGAGTTCCTGCAGTTGTTGTTGTACGAACAGTATTGTCGGTTTGGTTACCACATACAGTATGAGCGACACAGTTGGCTGAACCATCTGCGGGACCGTACGAATTAGCGGCACAGGCAGTACACGAAGCATCAACAGTGGGCGTCCCCGGGACTTTACGGGCAGAACCGTCGGTTTGATTACCAGTACAGGCAGTGACGCCCGTGTGGGCGACACAGTTGGCTGAACCATCTGCGGGACCGTACGAATTAGCGGCACAGGCCGTACATGATGCTTGTGTTGTTTTCGTACCCGGGACTTTACGAACAGAACCGTCGGTTTGATTACCAGTACAGGCAGAGACGTCTGCGTGATCCGTACAGTTCGTCTGGCCATCGGCGGCAAACGTACCAGCATCACAATCATCACAAGTTACATCATTGGTAGCAGAACCGCCATTGGCACGTGTCGAACCATCCGTTTGATATTTACAGGTTGTGTGGACCGCACAGTTGGCTGAACCATCTGCGGGACCGTAGGAACCAGTATCACAGGCATCACACGATGCTTGTGTTGTTTTCGTACCCGGGACTTTACGGGCAGAACCGTCGGTTTGATTACCAGTACAGGCAGAGACGTCTGCGTGATCCGTACAGTTCGTCTGGCCATCGGCGGCAAACGTACCATCATCACAATCATCACAAGTTACATCATTGGCAGCATCACCGCCATTGGCACGTGTCGAACCATCCGTTTGATATTTACAGGTTGTGTGAGCCGTACATATTAAATTTTGTCCAGAGATTGAGCCACTGGTTGCATAATATCCTGAACCATCGCATCCGTTTACGGCAACGGCGGCAGAGGTAAGTGTACCATTGTTACAATCGTAATGGTCGGCGTCGTTGTTAACATCATATGTTGCAATGGGCCCAACATGACAATCAGTGTCATCAATAAGAGTGCCGCCTGCAACACAAGCTACACCACCACTTGAGGTCGTGGTTCCTTGAAGTTTGTATCCAAAATCAGAAGGCAATGTACAATTGGCACCACTGCCGCTGCTGCTGTTGCCGGGTGCAGGAGGATTCGCCAATACTAAAACATTTGTTGAAATCACTAAAGTTAATATTGATAAAATAGATTTCATTATTACTGAAAAACACGGTCTTATATAGTGGAAATATTACATTTGTGAATCACGAATATACTAAAAATATGTGATAACTAAATTACATTGTAAGAATTAGAATAACAATTTATAATGTGGTTCTATCTTTTGTTTATCATTCCGGTATTGTCTCGCCATTTGCGCACTCATCGTATTTCAGCATCTATTCAATTTACTACACCATTTGGTGACTATCAATCCAAGCAGCCTCATTTTTCGGATTCATATGAGGTCCCCTGTCTCCGTGACGAGATGAATGTCTCTATTGAGGGGTTGACAGGCGCTTTTTGTTCCCCAATTTGTACATTTGACCCATGTCCGAAAGACCGCCCTCCAAATGTCACGGCAATTCCTACATGTGATATTCATGATGGTGCCACTGGAGATTTGTATTGTGGTTTGGTGTGCAATACAACAAAGCAGTGTGGCCACAATGCAACGTGTAAACCCATCGCCAATACGGCACTTTGTACGTATGATAATTAAACTTTTTAAAAAAGTTTTGCAAAATATCGAATTAATATTTTAAATAAAAAATATAATATTAATTTTAGAAAAAGTTAATATCTAATATTAAAATGCTTATATCATCTATACCATATCTACCTGCTTTAATTTGGTTTTTATTGAAATCGAAAATTGCGAAGCTGGATCCAAATGTGTTTTTGGTCTCTTCTGTTGCGTAAAAAAATTGCGTGGTCCATCTTCTTTCAGCTTCGTCTGCAATTTCAGAAGCAGAAGCAGTCATTAACACGGGGTCTTCGGGGTTAATAACGTCTGATATTCCGTCGGATGACATAAAAATACGATGGGGGCCTTCTTCCAATGTATATTCCATACAAATGGGGCTCACTCTTGGAACTTCAACCACTTCATGATCATGAACAACGTCGTAATGTCCCAAAAACCCAAAACATGCTATACTAGACGGTTCAAAATAGGCATATTCAAGTGGAAAATCTAAGTATGTGTTTCCTGCATCGTCTGGAACACGTGGCGTCATTGTTGGAGATTTCTCCTGTATCCCATTCCGAGTCATTGTTGGTTTAGGTTTAACTCCAAGTGCTCCACATTCTGTTCTGACATCTGCACTTTGTTCGTACAAATTACCATCTTGGAAGGGTTGTCGAAAAGACATATTGCCATCTTTATATATATTACACGTACAATCTCCCAATGAACATATAGATAATTGACGAGTCTCTTTATTATACAATGCGGCACAAAACATTGCCCCAGAACGTTTAATAGTGATTCGATCCGCCCTTTCCAATGTATAATCGCTTTGTGCTCTGACTAAAAGTCTTTGTCTTAATGCATTCACCGCACCAGCAGGTGTTGATGTTAATATTTCGTCTAATATTAGTCCGGCTTGTGCATCAATAATATCTTTTGTATATGCTCCACCATGACCATCACCAACAAACATAGCTATATGTGTATCTGTTTCTCTATATTGCGGTTGAACATCTTCTCGAGAACATAATTGTTTAATTGCGGTATCAAGATGGAAGGATTCTTTTGTTTCGCCGCTTTGTTTACTTCCTCCACCACTTCCTCCACCGCCTCCTCCACCGCCGCCGCCACCGCCTCCGCCACCGCTTTTTTTACTAGCGCTGCCGTTTCCTCCGTGATTAGACCCATCCAGAGCATCGGACCTTGGTCCTGTTTTTTGGCGTTTTTTCAGTATTGGGGTTTTGGTTTTGTCTGGATTATCTCGTTTTGGTTCAGCAGTTATAAATTGGTGAAACATTTCTTTTACAACAAATCATTATATAGTGACATTTTTATAAATATTCTAGGAATAAACAGTGTGGCCACAATGCAACGTGTAAACCCATCGCCAATACGGCACTTTGTACGTATGATAATTAAAGTTTAGTTTTAAAATATTCTATTGTTTGTTGTAAACCATCTTTCAGTTCTATTTGCGGTGTCCAAAGTAATTGTTGATTGGCTGTTGTAATATCTGGTTTGCGTCGTTTGGGGTCATCTTGTGGTAAATCTTGACATGTAATATCTGAAGATGTTTTTGTCAATTCTTTAATGAGAAGTGCCAATTCAAGAATGGTCATTTCATGTGGATTTCCAATATTAATGGGTTGGGTATAGTTTGAATTCATCAGGCGTATTAATCCGTCCACCGTATCACTCACAAAACAAAAAGACCGTGTTTGTGAACCATTACCATAAATAGTTATATGTTCATGTTTTAATGCTTGCATAATAAAATTACTGACAACTCGGCCATCTTTAGGGTGCATATTTGGACCATATGTATTAAAAATGCGCGCAATGCGTATGTCTGTGTTATGTTGTCGATGATAGTCCATACATAACGTTTCGGCAATACGTTTTCCTTCGTCATAACAACTACGAATACCAATGGGATTGACGTTACCCCAGTATGTTTCTTTTTGTGGTGATTGGTGAGGGTCGCCATAAATTTCACTAGTGGACGCCTGTAGAATCGTCGCGTTGGTTCTTTTTGCAAGTCCTAGCATGTTGTAGGTGCCCATGAAAGAAGTTTTTGCAGTTTTAATGGGGTTATATTGATAATGAATGGGCGATGCTGGACATGCTAAATTATATATTTGGTCAATTTCTGCCATGTAAGGTTGTGTGACATCATGTCGTACGAGTTCAAAATTGGGTTGACCCATTAAATCGTGGACATTTTCTTTTTGTGAAGTAAAGTAATTGTCTAAACAAATGACGTCGTGGCCTTCGTTCACTAAGCGTCTGCATAGATGATTTCCAATAAATCCACACCCGCCCGTAACAAGAATTCTTTTTTTCATTTCTTTATATTTGTTTTATTAAATAATAAAGTATAAAAGTTACATTTGGATTTTATTTCTGTAATCTATAAAAAATAAGATACTGACTTCTTCTGCGTCGATGCAATGAGTTGGTGATGTTCAACTATGTTTTATATCTCCAGTATAATTCATAGCATCACTTTGATTGACAATGGTTGAATTTACCAGTCCCGATACATCCTCAGGTGTTATTTTAGATAATTCAGACGCAATCCACGCGCGTGTTATCGCCATCCCTTCTTTTAACGACATAGAAGGTTGCCATCCCAAGACGCGCATTATAAGTGTATTATCTGAATTTCGACCTTTCACACCTTCTGGTCCAGGTACATGTCTTAATGGTATATTTTTTCCATCCAGTGCAATTTGAGCCAAATCATTCATTGAAATTCCGAAATCAGAGCCTAAATTTAACGGTTTGGTATACTCTGAACGCATGATACGCAAAATACCTTCCACACAATCGTCAATGTAACAAAAGGAACGTATTTGTGTGCCGTCTCCCCACACTTCAAAATCATCGTTGGAGACAAGGGCTTTTCGACAAAATGCAGCCGGGACTTTTTCACGACCGCCGCGCCACGTACCATATGGTCCATAAACATTGTGAAAACGTGCAATTCTAACTTCGATTCCGAAATCACGACCATAGTGTATGGCCATTTCTTCAGAAACGAGTTTTTCAAGTCCGTATGTGTCTTGTGGTTTTGCCGGCCACGCATGTTCTTCTTTTAATGGGATAATGTCTGTTGTGCATTGTAAATCTTCATTGTAAACACATGCACTTGAAGAATAAAAATATCGTTTCACTTTATGTTGCCGACATGCCTCAATCATATTTGAAGAAATCATGATATTGTTATAAAATAAATTAGCACTATTGCTTTCAATAAACCCCATGCCTCCCATGTCCGCCGCCAAATTATACACGTGGTCACATTTTTCGGTTGATGTTAAACAATTTGTCAAGTCACGAAGATCTAACAACATGAATTCATCACAAAAATCGTCTTGTTTCATAAATTCATTGTATTTCCAATCCACACAAACCACATAATATCCTTCTTGTTTTAAGCGTTTTGCCAAATGGGAGCCAATAAACCCCGCGCCTCCTCCAATACATACGCGTTTATTATTCATTGTATACGATTTCATTGTATATGCAATTTATAGGCCATTTTTGAGTTATAAACAGCCTTTAATCTTTTCATTGTATCGATAGTTCCTGTTTCAATTTATCTAATGTATGGACAACGACCTGTTTGCCATCTCCTAAACATGCTGCAGTGGCTGAAAATTGCGATTTAAATGGGAACGTGATAATATGTTTTGCTTGTGCCAGCGTATATAAATCTCGCATAGACGCTTTAGAAAAATGTATTTCATGTTCATCCCTATTATCATGCGTTATGTTGTATATTGAAATGTACGGATATTGCCTTGTATATTTTCGGACATTGTCCGAATCTGTAGCTATAAATGTTGCTTTTCCTGTTTTTTTAAACATCAAATCCGCATACTGCAATATGATATCGACGTTTTGTTTAACGTCGGGTATGTTTATTTCTTGGTCATCTATTCTTGGGTCGTGCATCGTGCTACTACGATGGACTTTGTGTAATGACAAGTTTTTCGAAATTTGAACCCCAAGGTTTTCATGGGTTAAAAACCTCAAATGAAATGACACATTGTTTTGAATATTTGCTGGGAATTCGAATATGCTTTCTCCAAACCATTTTTTTTTGCCTTTGCAATTTCTGTTTTCATAATGATATTTTGAAGTAATAAATTTGTTATGGGGCTGTGTTAAAAAAACTTTGGTTGGTTTTGCAGGATTTAAATCTTGTAATGCTTTAACCCAGTCTTGTTTTTGACCATCAATGTGAACAAAATCTTTTGAATCGTCGATTTCTTGGTAGGGACCTAAAGTTTTAAACATTTCTTTGATTCTTTTTGCAGAATGCCAATGATTTTTCGGACATCTTGTAGCGGTATCATGCCATGGTTTATTTCGTGTACCACATGATTGAATACTTGTACTAGGAATTCCCACAGCATCGGCTATTTCATATATTTTCGCGGCACCTTCCATATAACCCCCCGCTCCAAAATCTGCATCTTTCTCTAAAACATGTAATTCAATGTTCTTTTGGAACCGACGTTTTATGTTGTCGAAAATGACATCCATGTCTTCTGTTTTGTGGGGATATGTTGTTTTTCCCCCACCGCGACATTGGGCTACACCACTAAACGTAGAACCAGATGGAAACACTGCAATATTTTTCCCTAAAGACAATAAATACCAGTCTGCGATCTCATTCAAAGAATAGAGTGGTTCTGTCTTAAAATGTTTGTTGTAATCCAATACGTCTGGCGTAATAATATGGATAAAAGGATATTTTCTCAAATATTTGCGCACTACCTTTGAATCCGCAGCTACATGGGTTATCTTTTCAGTTTTTTCATATATAAAATCTGCGATGTCCACCAACTTTTGAATCATGTTCGGAAACTGTGTTTGCATGTCTATAACGCGCTGAATACGACCGTCGTTTGTTTTTTCGTTATTTCTTTCCAGTTTTGCCAATGTTTCGTTGAGTGTCAAATCTTCATTAAATGCGATACCTATTCTTTCATCCGCAAATGTTCTTATGTGAAATGTAATGGTAGTTTGGATTTTCTGCGTGGGTTCTTGGACTAATTTCAAAAGATGTCCAACGGGTTCATCAAACCAGTATTTTATTTCGTCACAGTCGTTAAATCCATGTGGTCTCCAACGATTGTGCATGTTTTCAATCAATATCATTTTTGTATTCGGTTTACTGGGTGAAGTTAAAAATTCGTACCAATTTTTTTGACCATCAAAATATTCCATTTGATTTGTATCTTTCAATTTCGTGTAGTCATTTTGGCCACGAGTTCTTTTGAAGTTATTAAATAATGCGACATGTTTTGGTCTTATTTCACATGAAACCGCGTTGCGCCAAGGGGGATTTAAACCACACTCGTGGATATTGAAATGTGTATAATTCTCGTTGCGCAATGTATATAGAACGGGAACAATGCTTTTTACGATTTGCCCAAGACCCACGCCGTTATTCGCGTTGAATATGTGTACGATAGGTTTTTGTGTTGGGTTTTTCCACAATCCGTGTTTTTTCATTAAACTTATTTTATTATTGCTATGCGCAATCCAATTCAGGTGAATACCGACAGGATGAATATTATATTTTTCATTCATAAAGACTGCGCCATTAATAAACGTGTCACACGGCAACATGGAATATTTATAATTTTTCAAAACTGTTTGGAACGCACCTTGATCACCGCCGTCATACGTCTTTCCGTCTTTCAATGCTGTTTTTGCCTGCTTGAATATATTGCGCGTATAATCGTTCTTTTGTACGAAAAAAAGTCCAGAGTTTATCATATCCTTTCGATTGTTGCATTTTTTATTGTTATCTGAAAACCATAACGGACCATTGTCTTTTGGCAACGCGTGAAACGGATCAGATAAATAGATAACGTCTACGTCTGAAAACAATATGATATCGCCGTCTTTCGTGTTATCAAATATATTTGAAAATTCGTCTAATTTGTGTTTCACATTATAGTTATATTCAGAAGATCCGAAATCCACTTGTTGTCGTTGATCCGTTTTTAAGTGTGTGGCGTATACACACTTCAAATCATTAAACTGTTCACATAAATTTGGCGATAAACTGACTAACGTCGTAGGAATTTTATATTTTTTCAGATGGTACCACCAATTATGTGTCATTTCAACCATGTTTGAAGAAGTAACGGCGACCATGCCAATAGCTGGTTTTAGCATTGACGGGTCGGGTTTTTGTATTGTAGATACTTTGAGTGGTAGGTCTGGTTTTTGTGGTGGGTCATTACAATGATGTTTCCAATTTTCTATTATCTTGGCGCCATTTTTTTTTGCCATTTGTTTAACAAGGTCTGAAAACCCTCCTCCTCCAGGAATAAATTGTTTAGCGTTGAACATAAATATGACATCTTCTTCTTCTGTATGGTCATGTCGATCAGTTACGGAATAACCCTTGTTTCGTAAAAAATTCACCACTTTATTTTTGTACTCGTCGCTTTCTCGGTGGTTGGCTGATAAATGTTTATTTGAAGAAACGACAACGATATGACCGGGTGGTGGAGGCACATGCATATGTTCGTAGCATTTTTTCGAAAATTCAAAATGACAGCCTATTCCTTCCCAGCATTTTGAATTTGCTACATCCCCTAAACGGAGATGCATAACAATGTCTGAATCTTTAGGTATTATATGGCCTTTTTGGTGTAATTTTATTACATTAAACAATACGTCAAAATCTGGTTTATACTGTTCCCCTGATGTTGGCCTTTTAAGTCTGTGAATAGCTTTAAAATAATCGCACATTATGTCTCCACAGGTGAAGTCTAATTTGTATTTTGTTGGACCAAAGTACTTGTCTGAATATTTCATTTTATCAGACATTCTGTAGTTGTTCATTATTAATACAGGTTTTTGTGGCGGTTTAGATACTTTGAGTGGTAGGTCGGGTTTTTGTGGTAGGGTTGTCCAGGTTAGTGTTGTTTTTCTAACTATAGGTTGATAAACCACGTTTATCCTTACTGTATTGTAAATATATAGAACAACGATATATAAAGATATTAGACGAACAATCATATTAAACAACAGAGTTCCTATTTATATGATTAATAAATAAATCCAATTTCTTTAAAATCCAACTATTTGTCAGTTTGAAATATAACCGGGCGTTTTTTGTCAACAGAAAATGTCTTCACACACTGTATCTGCTGTTTTTACATTTAAGGATAATGTTTCAAAGAACAAATTTATTGATTTTTGTAATGGAGACAATGGTCTTTCCATCACGCGAGGTTGGAAAGGTTGTCAGAATATCGACTGTTTCGAGTCTCAAACGAACCCTCTTCAAATGACTATCTGGCAAAAGTGGAATAGTTCTGCAGACCATGAAAGTTATATGAAATTTCGTCACGACGATGGTTCATTTGATTTTCTTAAAGAGTTGGTCGCAAGCCCACCTGACATCAATCCGTTGCGCCCAGTGAATTTTTCAACAGACACTGAACAAATTGAGTCTATTGTCCGCGATATGTGCCATAAAGACCATACTGTTGGCAATCGCCATATGCATGAAGAGTGTCTCTTTGTCCGCCCAACGGGAAACCCTTTAGATGTTCAGGGATGGAATGACATGATGGAAAATGACGATGTTACGGTAGAATCAAACGAATTGCTTAATATTAATCGTATTCGAATTTCGGAAAATATGGCGTTTGTGTGTTATACAACACACGGCAAGTTTAATTATAAAGGAACAGATAATGACGATGTCGCTGTATTTACATCTATTCTTGAGAAATCCGATGGTCGTTGGCAGATTATTTTTGGCCAACGTTCAACGGGTCGAACCCCGGATGAAAAACCGCCTGTATTCGCATAAACTTTTAAACAATAAATATTAAATAATACGTTAATTTTTTAATCATCCATTATAAATGTTATCATTCCTATCATTCTTATAATAGAATCTTCGGACATATCTGGAAATAGATTTTGGACCACTGTTTTAAATAAATGCACATTCATAAACAATAAAATAACGTACGCAATGACGTTTAATAATGTTATGCTAGCTTCAACATCTTTTTCAGATGGCATAAAAAAAAGTTTTGCAAAACTTTTTGTTTTTCTAAAACTTTTAGCTAAAACTTTTAGAGAAAAAAATATTCTCGGAATAAGACAAAATTCTCTAAAAGTTTTAGCTAAAAGTTTTAGAAGAAGTCAGCATTTGCAAAACTTTTTTTAAAAAGTTTAAAATAGAATATCTAAAAGAAACTATTTATATTTGTGTATTAACTACATATTTCATGTTTTACAATGGGATGTTCCCATTCGACAGAGCAAAAAAAATTTATTCAATCACAAGCACGGTCTAATATGCAGAAATACATGCTTTCGAACATGTACGACTACAATCGGCGCCCATCGGTGCAAGAATTAAGGCACATGGCGTCTTCTGCCCCCTCAAAACTCCAGAAAATAATTCAAAAGGTAACTTTAAAGGAAATTAATGAAGCACAATCAAGAAATGCTGTCCTCCACAGTCCAAAGGTCTAAAAATAAAGACCATACGAGTTCCCCCATGCCATTTTCTTTAATATCTTCTTGCCATGCAGTTGTTAACCAATTCAACTGTGTTGTGTCTGGTATATCTATATCATTAAATATAATATCATGGATAATAAAAACTCTTTTTAAAAGTTGAAAGTATATGATATTATCTGATAAAATTTGTGTATGCGTGGCTGTTGTGTATAATGCACTCCCATGAGCCATTTTCGAATATTGTATATTCTGTTCCGCTGTGCCAGGTGGTTGCGAATAACGCTCAAAGTATGTGTCAACGGTTATTCCTTTCGTTTTGTATATTTCAAAAACAATTCTGTTTCGAATATCTGCCAATCGTATATATTTAATCATCGGTTGATAATTTTGTTTGATAATACGAGCAGCTCTTTCTCTAACCGAACCATTATTCTCAAACATAGAATCAATCGCTGTTTTTATTAATGTTTTAATTTTGGTTTTCCAAGCGGTTAGTTCAAAATAAAATTCATGGTCAATCGCTTGGAAAAAAAAATGTTTGATTACGTTTTGTGGATCAGTTTCTGGATTATCTTGAATGCTCTGGCGCAACTGACAAACACGCGCTACCCAGAACGAATGCGAGTCTTCATTCGATTGCATACTTATTTATAAAATGACAATTATATATAGAGTTGTCTTCCACACGATGGATTTAAAATAAGTATTTAGGAGAACATATGTTATATCAATGAGTCTTATTAATAAAGAATGTTATATCTGTTTAAAACCCTGCCAAACAAAATCGCCGTGTTCTTGTCAGGCCAATGTACATAAAAAATGTCTTCAAAAATGGAATAAAATTCAAGACAAATCATCCTGTTCAATTTGCAAAGATAAAATTAAATACAAAAAAAAAAGATATAAATTATTCTGTTGTTGGTAACAAAAAGATTCTATAAAAGTAATTATTATACAATAAAAATGCTACGTCTAATCATTTTTTTTATTTCTATGTTGTCGTCGTACGCTTCTTGTAATGTTGGCCATGAGGAATTTTGGAAATGTGCTCTAAAAGATAGATGCCTAAACGCATTTCAATTACATGCGAAAATGTCCAGAAGTAAGTCATCAAGTCGTCCCTTTATTTTGGCCATCGAAGGGCCCAAATATAATAGGCTATACAAAGATTGTGATGTTAACAAAGATGGGTGCATTGAATATAATGATATTTTAAAGGCCGGAAATACCTGTAAACGTTCGTGCATTTGGCGAGATACCATGCACAAAATGTTATGCCATGGGTAAACGACATTCGGGACAAGTCAACGACGTTCGAAACCAGCGAGCACAACAATGCCGATGAAAACTATGGGCACAAGGCAATAGTTGTAAATCGTGCTGCATTATTTTTTCCAAACAAATAGAACATGTATGTTGTGTTTCAACCGCTTTTGCGGGTGGAGGTGGTTGACGATGTGTTAAAGTTTGTAATGGACTTTGAAAAGGCCGAAAAGATGCCCTGTGAATGCGATGGGACACAAAGCCGTTGATTGCTGTTTGTAAAATTTGATGTTGTAGGGATGATTCAACAATATGAATGTTGCGCGATGGATGTGAAATGACTACACGAATAGGACGCCCATTCGAACGCGAAATATATTGAACCAAAATTTGATGTAAATTATAAGGAGGAGAATACATAATAACATGTTCTCGCAAATGGCGATAAATGTTTTGTATGTTAATTTCCGGAGAAATATGAATTGTACACTCTGTATCCATGGATATTTATATAAAAAACACTTACTTTTATAGTTATGAATTATTATTTGAATTATTTGTCAATCTATCGTATAAGTTTTTAAATATTGGACGTAATTTGGGTATGTTGGGATACTCTTGTGCAATGTAAATTCCAATGACGACGCCCACAGAAACCCAAAACATTTATGTATTTACCACTTCCTAAATAGTCTTATTGTTTAACTCCAGGCATATCGCCCGTGAAAACAGGTGGAGGGGGTGCTTCTGTAGTTTCTTCTTTGGGTGCCTCGACTTGTGGTTGTGATTGTGTCCATCTCGAAATGGTAGCTTGTACATTTGGCATAGAAAAAGATTGAGCAAGCCACATACCGCAAACAACACCAAAAATAAATATGAACATCCTTTTTGTTTTACCGAACGAATGTATTTATACAATCCATTCGTTCGGTAAGTATGGATTTTAACAAAGAGCGTTCTTATTGGAAGAGACGTTTACATCAATTTTTAAAGACTTCGCCCATGGAGCTTGTATTCGAACCTTCGCATTTATTTCACCATTTGTATATTGACCGTTCTCATTATAAAAGTGGTTCCCAGTTTACGGTCTATACGAATTGTTATTGGGGCTCGGCACCTTGTGTGGTGAAAACAGTTCATTTCGATTTAGATGTGACACAAGACGATAATATGAGCCTATTTTCAGAAGCGATAGCCCATCAATATATTCAGGGAAAATATCACTTAAAAAACCGACCATGTCGTATTATTCCATTGTTATTTGTATCTTGGATAACTATTTCGAATAAACAATATGTGTGTATCGGTCTAGAAAAGTTTCACCATACGTTGTATAGAAACAAGACAAGGATGACTCAAAATGAACTGTGTCACGCTGTACGCGATATAGGTACTGAATTGTATCATTGGAACACTGAATGGCAGTTTTTCCACCGCGATGTTCATTTTGGAAATATCGGTTGGTATTCGGGAAGGTGGCATTTATTTGATGTCGGTATGGCAATGTGGAAAGATAAAAAACGTCTGCATTGCGTGTATGCTAAGAAATCGTTTTATAATCATAGCGAATTACCTCATTTGACATTTGATGTTCAATTATTACACATGTCTTCGGCTATATATCTTGGTATTGATTTTAACCAGTCAACGAGACAAATTGTTCGTCAATTATATGATTTACCACCTAATAAATGGCAAAAGGGCATTCCATTGATTTCTTCAAATCATGGGAATTGTCGTTTATCTCAGGTAAAACAAGAAAATAAAGTAGATATTTTAGTGGAAAAAAAAGTGATTGAAGTTTTACTCGAATCTGTTAGAGTGAATGAAAGACACCCACATACTATTTACTATTTATACAAAGAGCCGCTACCGCCAACGACTGTGTCACCATCCTCCAACGAACACCATGCGGCAAAGTGCGCCGTAACCATTCCACTCCTTTAGAATTAAACTGGTTATTTAAATCGGAAATGGTGCGTATATTATGTCTGGCAAGTATATCGCGAGATTTAGGCCCAATGCCTTTTAATTTCATGACGGGCTGACTTAAAGATGTCATCGCTTTACGAATTTTATTCTTATTTGTTTGACGTCTTATTTTTTGTGTATTTATTGTTTGACGAAATGTTGTTTTAGTTTCGTCGGATTTTGTGGGGTTTGAAAGTTTTTGACATATTTTGGCCAAGGCGCGGGCGTCGTCAATAGCAACATGGGCATTATAAACGCCCAATCCCAACGATGCGTATAATTTTGGCTGAGAATAGGATAGTTTTTCTACATTTAATTTTTTTTCAAGGTTGAACTTTTTTTTGAAAAGTCTCAAGGTATCCACTTGTTCAATAGAGGATATATTTGTTCCAGAACGTTCGGCCGCACCCTCCAATATTTTAAAATCAAATGAAAGGCCATTATGGGCCAACCACGTTGTTTCGCCGCGTTCTTCGGTATATTCCAATAGACCATCGAGTGCTTCTTTTTCAGTTTTAAAATCGGGCCCTAATTCTGGATGATTAAACCAACGGATAAAATCTTTGGCTTTATTTCGGACGGTACATCTTTCCCATATTTGTGGGTCCATGCCATTACACATAGCAGGTGTTAATGTATTTTCACGCCGAGACAACACACGAGACCAAAAATCAATCGTGGAATCGGGTCTTTGATACATATTTCGAAATGCAGAAAACATATCTTCGGGAGTTTGAAGTGGAATACCGTGTAATGGATTCACTAACACTTGATAGTCAGGAGCTTGTTTATGCCAACAAGTAGCGCCAATTTCCAAAAGGCGGGTTTCAAGGCGTTTTTTACCCTTTGGACGCACATCGTCAGGAATTCGAGATGCAAAAGATGTTTCTAAATCAACACATATACCTTCGGGAATAGACATTTTAAAAATAAAATAAAAGATTAAATAGTATCTTTTTTATGCGTAACATATTTGCATTTTTCATAGGATTGTTTACATAACTCTCTTGTTTCATTTAAATCTGTCAAAAGCCATTTTCTATAATCTCGGGCGCGTTTTTGCATTGTTTCACTTAAATTTCTAATCTCAAAAGCATCCAATTCATCTTCTATGTTGTTACATTGGCCCACCAATTGTGCATAACCATTTTTATGGGTGTTTTTTTTATGTTGTTTGCGTATGTCAAACACTTTATCGGACAACCCAGTGAGTTCTTGAGGAAGTGTATTGATGATAGACATAAATAGAATAGGCTATGTATATGATTATATTTAAATAAGGTTCTTTTGAAAAGTAGGCATGAACCATAAAAAATGCATCCGCTGTTTTGAAGTTAAGCCTATTCACGTTTTTGAAAAGAAAAAGAGAGAGTTAAATTATCGAAATATATGTAAAACGTGTAGAGACTTTACTTCTAGAACTACAAATAGACTTAAACGCGCCCACGTTCGAGAACACGGAAAACCCCCCATTGGGACACGATGTCCCATTTGTAAAACGATACCTAAATTACTTGTATTTGATCATTGTCATGAAACACAACTTTTTCGGGGTTGGATTTGTAGAAATTGTAACGCAGCTCTCGGGAAATTAGGAGACAACAGCGAAGGATTACAAAGAGCTTTAAACTATTTAGTGGAGTTTGAAGCGCGTTCTACAGCAGTTGAAGCGTTACTTAGCATTTGTGTGGATATTCCTTATGATTAAACCCGTGAGCACCTACATTTTGTAGTTGTTGTTGATGGAGAGGCTGAGGCGGTATATGAGATGTACCATACCAAATAACATAGGAACCATAGGCATGACCGAGCCATATTTTATCTAAATGAAGTGTATAAATGGTTGGCGTTTTGTCTTTTTTGTAACAAGGCCATTCTGCGATTCGCCATTGGTGTGTGGCGTTGTTCATAAATTCTTGGCCATCTGCAAATCCAATTCCATTTGGATAATATTCAACACCGATTTGGTCAAACCACATCCCCATAGTAATGTCTAGACCTTCTTTCCTCAAAACTACGGGCGCTGACCACGGATGCACATGTATTAGACCATCACAGTGTGTATGAACACCAGCATGTGGCCATAATTTCGTATAGGCGGTATCACCAGGAACGGCACATAAATTCGATTTTTGTTCATAGGGTTCGTATTCAATAAAGTTTCGGTCATGTTCTGCTGTTTTTTTGGGGACTCCGTTAATCCAAAAGCTCGCATCCATATGTATATGGTCTCCGACAACAGGACGCATGTTTAATTCCCACCGCGTGACATTATTATACTCCCAAAGTCTTTTATGGGTGGGTGGAAGGATTGTGTGTTGTAAATAACGCCCATTATATCCTTGAAGAATGCCATGAGACACCGGAATATCTTGCTCATAGGCAAATGTTACAAAAATAGAATCTGTGTATGTAAAGGGAAATACCCATATTGGGATATTGTGTTTGTAATGAACGGGTAAATACATAGAATAAATAGTTAGAGTAAACATTAGAATAGCAAATAAAGATACAATGAACAGGTTCTTCATTTTATATATTTCAACACTACTTAAATAGAATAATTTATTGATAAATGGGTTCACAATTATCCATCACTTGGTATATTTATTCGCGCGAAGAGAATGACGAATGGTCTAAAGAACCAATAGCATCAACTTTAGCAAAAGAAGAAGATGTTAATTATCATTTAGGACGTTTTAAACACATCGTTTATAAAATGGGCGTCGGTAAATTAAATAATATTCGAAAGGTATATTTATATCATGGATGGAGAGTGGTAAAGGCTGAGATGAAAGATGCTGAAATCGGTTTATATTTTTCGGACGAAACAATAGCGGAAAAATGGTGGGAGTCTCCCGAAGAGTGTATAGAAACGGGCGTGTTCAAGCAAGATTTTGATAAAAAATGGAGTGTTCGTGATGGTCCATCAAAAGGGAATATTATGTATGACCTTCAGAAGGATTAACAATATTTTGTAAACTTATATCTTTTCGCCAAAACATATTGGCAATGGGTGTTTGTAAACGATTAAAGGGCAAACTATCTTCGCATGCTATTTCCATATCTAATTTTAAATGAACGGACTGAACAGTCGATGGACCAGAGACATGACGTTTTTGTATATAATTTCCCAAGTCGGCCCGTATAAATATTTCAACTTCGTAGATATTAGTGATGTCTAATGACCATATACCCGGTTTCATATCTGCCCAAGAAACAGAGGGGTCGGACCATTTCAATTCTATTTGAAAGGGGCCATTCATATTAAATCGAGCGCTTGCACTTGAATTTGATTGAATTACCCATTCTACTTGACGGTGTGTTGGCCCATATGCAACAAGATGAACCCATTCTTTTAACCAAGAACCGACATTGAACGCTTTAGATTCAATTGCACCTGTTATATTTGTATTTTCATTAGGCTGCACGCGCATATGTGTTGTGGAGGATTCAGGCTTGATAGATAGATGAATTTCTAAACCTGTACAATTGTTAATAGTTAATAAAGTATTACATTTAAGAATAGACATTCATTTTTATTTTATAAGGTACTTAAATATTAAATTTCGCGAATGGCAATAAAGTTGCGCATATCTTCAACTGTAACAGTATCGCGACGCGCAACTCCTGCAATCATATTGGCTCCAGTGAAAATTTTGGTAATTTCATTCTCGGTTGCTTCTTGTAGAGCATCAATTGCGTTTGCATTGAATCGAAGACGAGTGTTCGGAGACACTTCATGTGCATACTGAGTCACACAACGTTTAAACGTTGTCTGTGGAAGAATGTGAGTTTGACGTTCCTGAAGTGCAGTCACTTCCTTTTGAAAACGGCGTTCCTTTCTAGTAATTTTTGGACCAGTGGAAGTTTTGGACTGGATTTTTTTAAGTGGTACGGTAGTTGATGAAGCAGAAGACATGTTTTATTGTTTTGATGTCCCTTTATACCCGGGTTTTATTCTTTAATTGGATTAAGTACAACATGTTCTATTTGGTGCCGTTTTGATTGAAATATTAATAACAGGCGCTAACGCCTCCAGTTTAGTATCTTTTTGGCAAATAACATGTTTTAAAGATTTTACAATATATTCTCGAAAAGTATCATCCATATAATTTGATATACCACTGTAAATGGTCCAATTCTGACGCTTATACGGTTCTAACGCGTCGTCCAATGATTTCATTGGTGTTTTATAGAGATCAGATTTGTTACCCAATACACAAATAACAACTGGTTGAATTCTGCATTCTTCTATTGTTTGAAGCCATTTTTGTATATTATTTATAAATGACTTATCGCCCAAATCATATACTATGAATATAATAGCACTATCTCTCAAATATGATTGTGTCAATCCGCCAAATCTTTCAGCACCTGCGGTATCCCAAATACTTACTCGCACTTGTTCATTATATATTTTAATCGTTTTCATGAAAAAATCGATACCTATCGTAGATTTTGTTTTTTTAGAGTCTAATTTTAAAAAACTATGAATCAATGAGGTTTTACCCACGCCATAATTACCTATCACTGTACATTTTACACGTTGTAATGACAACATTTATTTTAATTATTTGTGACTTTATAGTTAAAATTAAACACTTTGTTTCCATAATTCCCAGGCTGCCGCCACTGGTTCTATTAGTGCGTCTTCTCGTACAATTACCCGTGTCCAATACTCACAATAACGAAAACTATACAATTTAGATTGTGTCCCGCGTTTTACCTTATAAGACCGATTCGGCGACTGACTATTGTAAAAGTGAATATTGTCTAATGGGTGTCCGTCCGCTTTTCCAATGAATCCCACACAATTCACATCAATAATAATTGATTTCGGGTCTAATGAATCATCTATCGCAATCAATTGTTCGACAGTCGGTTTTTTATCCCATGGTTTTGTGCGTTTGTGTGTGTCTACTACTTTATATAGTTGACGTCGGTCAATGCGGGCAATTATCTCCCGCGAACGAGCTGTTTTGGCGTCTCTTGACATGCGAATCATATCTAAAATAGTATCGTCGTATTGACAAAATGTTTCAATAGTATCAATGGATTTTTCTAGATTCATCCCAGATAGTTTCATGGCGTCAGACACCATATATTGAATCGCTACGACAGCCGGATGACGATATACTGTTGTATGCAATCGATAACGAGTATGGAACAAATTATAAATATCATCGTACACTTTGTGATGATAACAAATTTTATCGTCAATAACACGCGCAGCATTTAAAATACGCATTGTATCCGTATCAAACCCACCCTGGGCCAAGCCGCAAGACCTTGTATCACGTTTAACATATTCCATTTTGTCAACGTCTAAATGATTCCAATGATTCGCGACAATATGATATAAAAATCCTGTCTGACCTTTTGTGGGTGCAATTAAGGATTGCACAAAGGCAATTTCTTCAGGTGAATAATTAAAAGAGGATTCTGTCAATAAACGATGAACCAATATGATAGACCGTTGTTCATGATGTGCCATGGGAGACGTCGAATCGGACAAAAAAGCATCGTCAAACACGTGTGAGAATGGCCCATGGCCAACATCGTGCAATAAACCAGCCAATTGTACCAATAATATCTGTCTGTCCGTAATATTTAATTCGGGCTGTTTTGATTGTAATCTACTGGCCATATAACCGGCCAGATGTGCCACTGATATGGAGTGGGCAAATCTGTCGTGCGTAGCACCCAACCATACCCAATGGGCAGTGCCTAACTGTTTTAGACGTCTCAACCTTTGAAAAATTGGCGTGTTTACGATATCAATGATTTCTGCACGAAGCTCATATTCTCGATGTACAGGGTCAAATATAGTTGTGGGGTTTAATCGACGGCGTTTTGACATTTTATTCGAAATTTAAAGTTTTATTCTTAATAAAACATATGATTCGAATATTCATCTTATACGAATATCAACTTTATTCAAAACTAATATGACCCGAGCATTATATATATTTGGAGATTTTCTTTTTATATCTATTGCAATATTCGTATTTTTATGTGGTTGTTATTTTATAATTCAACGTTATAGACGAGATATAAATATAATTAGAGATTTGACTTCAAATAATAGAGTTGTCCCAGCGTATGAGATTACAGTGATTGAGCTGGATAGACCACCAACTGTGCCTTCTTTAAATGAATAATTTTTTTTTTAAATTATTATTTTTCTAAAAGTTTTAGCTAAAACTTTTAGAAAAATTGATAGTATAAATATAGAATATTCTATATTAAATGTCGGGTACAAAGGCGACAATAAAACAAGTTAGTCCAGTTCCATCACCTGGACCACTTAGGACCTCAGCAGCACCAAGTTCGCAAGTACCAAGTACACCAGGACAGCCAAGAATTCCTGTAAATTCTGAAGATAAACCATGGTTTGGAGATCAAGCATCCATTAAAAATAACCATTCGGCTGGAATACCCTTACGTTATCAAGTATCAAATGTCCGTAACTATAAAAATTATATATTAGATTCTAGTGGCAAAGAAATACGACTAAAAAATGATGATGTTGTCACTGTATATCCGGCTTGGTTTTTAGTTGAGACGGAGGATGGACAACGTGGATACATACGTTCGAAATATATTCGTTATATGTAATGGATTTCGTTGTAATAATCTATATATATGCTTTTATTTTACTAAAAACATGAAACGCGGTGGAAAACACAAACATCAAAAAAAACGTAAAAAAACTTCTAGAACTGCATCTGAATTAGTTTATAAAGACGATGGTCAAGAATATGCCCGGATATTGCGTCTTTTGGGAGGGCCCAATTTGGAAATTTTGTGCGAAGATGGTATTAAGCGCATGGGCGTAATACGCGGGAATATGCGTAATAAAGTATGGGTTACAATCGGAGATTATTTATTAGTTTCATTACGTGATTTTCAAGATGAAAAATGTGATGTATTATTAAAATATACCCAAGAAAACGTGAGGGCTTTGAAAACATATGGTGAAATAAAAGAGGAATTTGAAAGTGTTGAAGAAGAAGAAGAAAAAGAAATTGAACCATTTGATTTTAACGATATTTAAAGTATATAAAGATATTATTTTTTATATATATGAGAGATTTAACAAAGTTGGTAACAGGTGATATCTTTTTGTTTGAATTCAATAGTACACCAGGAATAATGGGACTTATTGAATGTTGTATACGGTGTTTTACTGACAGTCGTTATAGTCATGCCGGTTTTGTATGGGTAGACCCCATTATTCCTATTAAAGACATTCATAACGTTTGTGTTACAAAAAATTCTAAATCCTCCTCCGAAATAAAATACGAAACTATTCCCGATAACCCGTCATATGTTAGATTAAAAGGAGAATATATTTGGGACTCTGCAATGCACGAAATTCCAGATATTAATGGTAAAAAACATCGTGGTGTTCAGTTGACTTATTTAAAAGATTATATAGATAAATGGGGATATGCAATAGATGGTTCTAAAATGAAAATTTATAAAAGAAGCCCAGTTGACGAAGAAACCTATAATAATTTTAATATTGAGGACAAAGAAGATGATTTGGGAAATCGTATATCTCGCATGACTTGGTTATATAATAAGTATAAGCACGTGCCCTATGATTTTAACTGTTGCGACTGGTTTCGTCTTTGTTTAAGATGTCGTTGTGTTAAACGTGACGATGCGTCATTAGTTTGTTCTGCTTTTGTATCTATGATATTAACAACTTGTGGCATTTTGCCCACAGATACGAATTGGAAAGTTATTTCTCCAGGAGAATTATCTTCCAATATGTCTTGGTGTGTTCATTGGTTAAGATGGAAATTAAAATATAAAGTGGACAAACAATGGGATTATCGCGAATATCGACAAAAAAATCCACTAGAATCTCATTCTTTAACTTTTTTTGATTGTAATGGCCATCCTAAATATAATTAAATTATTACTATTTAATATTATAAAATATTACTATTTAATATTATAAAATATTACAAATGAACAGTTGGTCCCGTGTTTTTGAGTCTTTTATAGCTAAAACTCATAATTTTGACGAATATTCTTGGGCTGTTTCTTCTATGAATTTATTTCCTTCATGGGCAACAGCTTATTGGTGTAAACAGATATGGGAACATGGTTCTGAACAAACGCCTGTCGAATTATTACAGAATAGTCCATTTAGTTCATTTTTCTTTCGTCCGTGTAGTGCGCCTCCCTTTATTACAACTCTGTATATGCAAGTATGGTGTGGTATTCATATGTCTTATTATCTTTATCATAAAGACATGGCATCTGCTAGTTCATTTATGACCAATGTTGGCATGTCTAATGATTTTCACACAATATTAGAGACTATACCCATTTGTAATATTGGACAGGGGGATTGGAAATGTGAACATTGTTTATCAAGAACTGTTCGGGGGAATATCCATGTTTGTGTTTTGTGTTCAAACCCTGTCTCTTATTGGACAAAATATGTATATACATAAAGATTTGAAAATAAATGGAAAGAGACAAAGAAAGAGAGTCTGTTCGTGAAGAACAAGATATTGCAGATGACCCTATTTTAATGGGTGCTATTACGTTATTATTAGCCATGTTGTTTATTCTGAATAAAATGAATATGGAAGCATGCACTTGTTAATTATCATTAAAATGAGCAAAACACTCAAAACAACATGCCACAAGACGAATTACACAACATGGAGTACATTGACAATCGTCTGGGTGCATGATTGACCCTGACGCTCTTAAATTCCCCAAAACACAATCATCATCATCGCATTGACACCCTACAGGATGCCACCAAGCTTCACTTGGTTGAAAAGCAGCTTCATTTGATTGAAAAGTAGCTTTTGGTTGAACAACATTACGAATAGCTTTTAATATTTCCTTTATTTTTGTATTTCTTTCCTTTATTTTTGTATTTCTTTCCTTTATTTTTGTATTTCTTTCCTTTATTTTTATGTCTTTTTCTTCTGCGGGCCCGAAAAATTGTAAACGTAAATTTTTTGGACAATTATCTCCCAATATCAAATTTATAAGCCGGACTATCCATTTTTTTTCTTGTAGATTACGATATTTAAAAAAATTGATATTGGAATTAAAAAAATGGATATTTTCATTGTGAAGCTGATGAAAACTGGCCATTTTAAAAAAGAGACCTAGGTTTATACTTCAAAAATTTTATTGTGTAAAACATATTCTAGTTTAGATTTATGTTCCTACTTAAGAAGTGTTAAAAATATTAGATATGGTTCCAATTCACGCATTTATTTTGCAAGCCATTGTTGCAGCAACAAAAGAAGATTCTACACTGCCTGTTCAGCAACATCATGTTCATTCTCCGCCCCAACGCAAAATTATTCCCAAAAATCAAAAAAGACCTTCTAAAACTCGTACTGTAAAAAAACGCCGCGGTGAATATGAAAATAGAGATACACACATTTAATCCATTTTTAACGAATATAATTATATATTTATGTTTAATATTTTACTATTAGATGACAATAATGAATCATTTATCTTCTGTACTTGATTTTATTCATAGACATGCAGTATTTAAGTTTAAGAAATCCCCTCTTACAAAACGCCGTGCTTACTTTAATGTGGTATGTTGTGCATTCGTTTGTTTTATATTAAGTCGCATTTCTTTGAATACAGGAGAATCCTATCCATCCATCACGACATTTCATGTTTCAAATTCTTGGATGCATATTGGATTTCGTCCCTACATGTGTCTTTATTTTTTAGGTTATTTTTTTGAATCCGATCGTTATAAAAGTGGACGCATGCGTGTCTTATTTTTAATGTCAACATTTTTATATTTTTATGACAAGTCTTGGTCGGTTTGTGCTATTTTGTTGGGTGTATCTTTTCTTTTGGTACACATGGACGCCTGGTTGGCTATAAATGGTTCTATTTCGCTGAATTCTTTGATGTTATTAATTGTTTTTTGTCGTGACAATTGTGTTCGCCCTTTGAGTTGGGTTTGTTTATTTTCAATTATATATTTAAATATGTGCGGAATAACCTTACCGATGGTACACATGAAACGTCGTCTTCAACCCCAAACTGCCAAACTGTCGCTATTGTATAATGGTGGTGGTCCTTTGGTTATGTATGTGCGTATTGTAGAATTAATGGCAATGTTTTGGTTTCCCATCGGTAAATATTTATTGTCTCCTCCTCTTCAATGGGTAATTATTTCCGAAGCGTTAAAGATCGGCGTTGTTTATGTATTAAGCCGCTATTGGACAAAATGGTATAAAAGAACAGGATTTGATTTGGCCAAAAAATGGAATAAACAGCATTTTACATTAAAGGGTTGGCGTTCTGCTGCAACAATGGGAAAACATCTTCAACGTCTTATTGAACGCAATATAAGGTGGGATACTATCTTGACTTGTGTTCATTCTGTTATTTGTGTATTTTTTTCAATTCGTCCTGCTTCCATCTGGTTATCTATTTCAACGATGAATCAAATAAAAGAAGCTGCAAATTGAATAGATTTCGCACATATTCCAACAAGTGCAAAGAAAGCAATATGTTCTTGAAAAGTACGAATAGTCGTTTTTTTATCTGGCCAATCTAAAGTATTCCAAATAGATAGCATTTTATAAATAAAAGGAGACTTAAATCCTACTTTTTAAAAATCCGACTATGAAAAATGGGTATATATTTTTTAGTTCATATCTAAAAATGTTTCGATACTTGCTTTGTTTAACGGCTGTTTTCGCTTTTAAAATACCAAATCGTAGACATGTTCCTTTAGATATGTGTTCTAGCGAAAACCAATATTGTTCAATATATCCTTCTGATATTATTCCATTAAATGCTACAATGGATACGTTTGAGGAAGCATTATATAAAGCAAATAATACGAAAGTGTTATTCTATGGTAATGTAATGACATCTTTGCGGTGGTATTTGTTGTCACGGGCTGATAATATTACGAAAATCCACGCCGTGGATAAGGAATTGCAAAAACATTTGAATATGGATGAGCGAACTCCCTTTTCAATGGTATATGTTAAAATAACGGACCAAGGCAATTATTACTACGAGACATTTAGTTGGAGTCCAAAATTATGGACTCCATCTCGCATGTTTGAAATTTTTTTAAAGGCCGAAGAAAATTCTTTGGTTCCAGAATATATATCCACGCACGATGGTAAATTCAATGAAGTATTAAATTTGACATATTTCGATGGTAATCCATTCATTCATCCTCTTAAAATTTGGGTGGTGTTGTATTATGTAAATGACCAGAATGAACACACCCGTAATATTTCCAAATGGATGAATAAACTTTCAAATGTTTTTGGGGAAAATGTCGAGTTTTATTGCCACGATTTAAGTGTTAAAAAAACATCGATTAATATGGATTATGTCCCATCTGTGGTTCTATATTCATCTTTATATAAACAAAATCAATCTCATGTCGTATTGACGCCGCCCGTAACCTTTGAATCAATGACATTATTTATTGATAGTAATATAAATTTGAAAATGGACAAAGAATTTCAAATTTATAAGGACGAAGACGTTGAACGTGTTTTAGAAGAGTATAAATAGATATAATATTTAAAAAAATGAGACGCTTTTTATTATTTATAATGGTGTATATTTGTTGTGCGACAACTTATAAAAAAGAACATTTGCGTAAGATACGAAATACCATATATGACTACTCAAATGTATACAATGTAAATGTAATGTGTAATGCAATTGAACGTCGTTTGATAAGTTCTGGAATTTACCCAAATACGACGGGATTTTGTGTCAATGCTACTATTGACAGTAAATTGGCCCCGACTTTGTCTGAATTATATTCTTTATTTAAATGGTCAGATAAAGAATATTTGTTAGAGCGTCGTCGTGACCTTATTATACAGCGCCAAGAATGTGATACACCTTGTGACCAGCGTAATTATTTGGGAGAATCCAATGTTGAAAATTTTATTCATCATATGATACCTGACATCAAATGGGAATTATGTTATGAAAATCCAGATTATATAAATATAACAAGCCTTGCTTATATAAATAAATATAAAGCCGTTATTCACGTGGGTCGTATAAATAAATATGCATGGTCCGGTTCTTATAAATGCATGCCTTGGAAGCCAGTGAAATTAGGACCCGTTCCGTCAGTCGCCTTGCAGTTCTACCGCGATACCTGTTTTGATTGTATTGACCGATATCTAGAAAACAAATTAGATTTCGAACGTAGTATATCTTTTTATGGGCCAACCATGAAAACAAGACTTCGTTTGGAAATAGCACGCATTTGGCGTAAACAAATGCCTCAAAAAATATCTGAACAGTCTATTATGTTAGGGTTTGATGTTTGATAATGTCTTCAATAAAAATTTCGCGTATATCTGCCAGGGTTTGCTGCATAATTTTCGTTTGATTTCTAGCCAATATAATTTTTTGAAATCCTTCATTATAATTCTGTTGTGCAATTTTCATTTGTTGAATTTTATGTTTTTGAAATTGTATGACATTGTAGTGTAAAATACGATCACAATGTTCAATATCTTTTTTGGAGTGATGTTGCCAAATTTTATATTCTGCAAATATATCTGTTGTTTCCGAAGCCGAAGCAATAGAAATTGGCATTTTTTCCGAGATGCTCCCACATTGTTGAATAACATGAATGTTATTGGACGTTTTTAACTGTATATCTCTTAATACAAGTATGAGTTGTTCTTTTTCATGATGTGATGAGTCTTCTAATTGTTCCGTAGTTTGTTTATGTTCAAATGTATGTATATAACTATCTAAAAATGTTTTAGAGTCTATGTTGTTCCATCCGTGAATAAAATTTGTTTCTAAACATGTTTTAATCCTCGATTCTAATGTATTATAATCTACGGATTCTAATTGTGTTGGAATACAAAACATAATTGTTTCTTTTAATGCCGTTGAAAGATGAAGACCTAAAAAGAATAAAAGAATTAAAAACATATATTAAATATAATAGACGAGTATAAATACGACTTTTTTTAATTATACAAATGATATTTATTCTCTGTGTATATTTATTTACGTTTGCGACTGCATCAAATGAAATGTATATAAAACGATGTTTACGGTCAGCCGAACCCTGGTCTATCTCAAATAGCCCATTGAAATTAGTACGGTCAGTTGATACATGTTTGGCACGGAGTTATAAAACATTACCACCCGAAGATCGTCAACCTCTATTAGACCATATACAACATTGTTTAGATGCTATGCGTCAAGTAGATATGTCTGCACCAGAATATCGAAATATAGGTTCATCTTTAACACAAATTACATCAAATATGGGTTCGTCTATTGTCGAAACCCAACATACTATTGCACGTTTGTCAGTTTGTGCTAGTCCTCTTCATACAATTGGCCGAACGCAGATATTTGAAGAAGCTCGTTTTGACTCCATCATTGACTCTTTTACTAAAAATATGTTAGATGCAAATTCTTGTATCCGCGAAATGTTGGATTTAATTAAAATCCAAACTGCTGATCTCGAACATCGAATGGGTGATTATGAAGTTGCTCACCAGGCGTGGCAGGGCAGGACTTCTACACGTCATTCGAACGCTGATACCTGTAGAAGGTCATTACACGAACTCATGGATGATATAAGCCAACATATAATAAGCCATTAATGTATTTTCTGTAGAATATCTGTTTGAAACTGATGTATTGCTTCTTCCAATTCTTCATAAGCCATTGATTTTTTTTGTTCATAATCATTTAATGTATTCAATGGAATTGTTAAATTTGTCATTGTGGTGATGTGATTTTCTAACAGGGGCGGAATGGCTTCAATAAGAGATACGGTGTTTTTCAAAGCATATATAAATGTTTTAGTTTCTTCAATAAGACGTTCGTTTGAAATACGATATGCAGCAGGCAAACGTAGATTTTTTGTGATATATTTTAGTCGAGAAAGTGTAGTTACGGCATCTTGTTTAATAGCTGTCAATTCGTGACGTGTAACTTTATTTGTTTCGTCCACAAAAATTGTTTGATGTTCGTAAGAATTTAAACTGTCAATATAATGACGAAGTTCTGTCCCGATTGCACGTTCAACATCATTTTGTTGCAAATTAATAATAAGTGATTTGTCTAAACATTTATATACGTCTTGTATAGTATTATCGGCATTATCAAATTTATGTGTATTAAACGTTGTACAGCTAATAACGTTGTTGTATGAATAAACATTTGCTGCAATCCTATAAATAAAATTAATTAATATAAATGTCATTTTGACCCCCATCTTTAAATAATTTTTTACGGTATATAAGTAGGTCTTTTTCAGAAGAGAAACATATCATGAGAACTTTATTGGTATGTATATTTTTATCTATTTTTTCATTTAATGCCGAAGCCCGTTATTTCCGCTCTGCTCATGGGAAAGGCCGTTTGGGCGGTGTATGGGCAAATCCTGCCCATTGGATGAAAAAACACCACCTTGTTGGTATGGCTCATCACTCTGCTTATAACAATAAGCCACAAAAACTTGCAAAAACAAAGCAAAAAATCCAAACAATTGTCGCACTTCTTGTTCAGGGGTACAAAGAATCCATGAAGAAGAAAATTGATTTGTTTACACAAGATAACGCATTGGCACCCATCGAGTATTGCAATAACCGTGACGCACTCAATGTTGATATTAAACTTCGCCCAACGGAAGGTTACAAGGCGCGTCTTGGGTTCACTTCCAATGTGGATTCGGTTATGGCCTTGACGTCAACGTTCTGGGACAAAACAGACGATATCAATAACGCTGCCAAAGGCACTGACGGTGTTTTTGGAAATCTGGTCGATGAATTCGATAGTACTCAAGATGCCAGCCCTAACGCCAACGACCGTGAATCTCTTTGCGGTATGAACAACTGCGACAAAAATTCCGTTGTTGGTAATTTAGCAGATGAAATCCGTGGTCATGGTTACCATGTCCGTCACGATGACATTTGCCAAGGGAAATTTTTAGGTTCTGAAAATTTACAAGTTCACCCACAATGTAATTTAGCACCACAAGAGGGTAAATTATCCTACTACTGTGGTGTCAAATGTAAAGATATTGATCTTGATGAAAATTTCTTAGGTCATACCTGTTACGATGCCGGAAACGGTAAAAATGTCTTTAAACAATCTCAATTTGAGAAGAATTGTAACGACAATTGTAATGGTATTCCTTCCGATAATGTAATCACGCCAGGCGGTGCATCTTGCCCGGTCTATTGTGACTACAATGCGGATAGACAGGCATGGGAACCCGATTTTGATACTAAGGGAACCCGTATTACAAATTTGGTCGAAGGTTGCAATCTTGGTATTACATCTTCGGATTGTATTTCGGTTGAAGCCACCCACTGTCACAGACAAATTGACTATAATCCAGTATCTGGCGAATGGACAACATCTGGCGAAGTTAACATTACCCAAGACTGTAGTGCTATCTCTGACCCTTACGATGGTAATGAAATTACATGGTCTAATAGTGAGTTAGCATATGTGAAGTCGTTATCGGCTAACATTACAAATGCAGATCTTTGCAAGCCATTTAATCCTTTAGACGGAGGATCAACCTGGGTGACTCCAGCTGGCAAAGTAGCGCGTGAGGTACCAAATTCATTCACATTCCTTGGTGTTACATTGAATCCACCGGCACCCGTAGTTATGTCTGATTATACATCCGAAACGGCGTATAATGATGCTATGGACACATATGTTAGAGCTGTTAAAGCCGAAAGAGAAAAAGCTAAAGAGCAATGTATAGCCACGACGAATGCAGATGGCCTAACGGGTAAATGGGAAGAATTTTACTCTGAATTCGTGAAACCAAACGCAGATGGTGGACGCGAAGGTCAAAATGGTCTTGGTGAAGTATGTACATACATTCCAGAATTGTCAATCCCTGCTTCTCAATACGTATGTGAAAAGGCTGACCCAGTCCATGGGTGTGTTATGCACGGGCTGAAAAGTGGATCATATTGCGGCGATATTGGCGATATTAACGTCGATTGTTCTCGCAATGTTACCGTTGTGGCTATGGACGGTTCTTTGTCAATAGTAGAAGAGGATTGTTTATGTGCTGAGGAATGCCCCGCTCAATATGGCATTACCGAAGTTAAATGTAAAACATTTTTCGCACCCAATGCTGTTGTTAAAAATCGTCGTGATGAAGCACGTCGTCTTATCTCCTATAGTGTTGCCAAACCAGACGAATTCTTATCTATTGAATTCCCAGTCTTGCGTTACACCACCGGTGCCTTTAAATCCAATGTTGACGAAAAGGGATTTGATAGCCAAGACGGAGACGAATGCCACATAGGGAGTGAAGCCCGGTGTCTTCCAGACAATGACTTTTGTCCACCTGCCTACAATGTTTCTAATGTATATGCGCAACACTCTTGTAAAAAATCAAGCGGATGTCAAACATTCCGTTCGCTTATTTTGGCAATGAACGGCAATGCCCAATTGAAAAGACTTCGTAAAAGTGAGGTTGAAGCTTCACGTGCCTGGTGGGATAAAACTATTGAAGAAACACGTAATGATTTGACGAGAATTGCCAAATTCGCACAAGGTTTGGCCGGTTTCGCCAATATGATTCCTCTTCTTGGTGGTGACCCAAATATTGACGGCGATTTGAAGACGTGGGACCAACAAGTTGGAGAAGGTTGCGCTGATTTCACACAATGGGCTTCGGGTCAACGTGGTGAAATGAATGCAGGTATGTGTGGTCCGGAAACCATGACTTATTTTACATGGTCTAGACCCAAAAGTAACATTTTGGATTCTGACTACTTTAGCAGAGAAAAGGCACAGGCCGAACGCATGAATTGTCTTTGCCGTGGTAAAAGTTCTTACGAAGGAGACCACGCCAAGGGATTTGGCGATACGGCATTTTTGGCCACTACCAAAGCTGCTTGTCTTGGCGCAATCGATCTCCAAGGAGATCCAGATGGTCCTTTTGAACATGCTTCGACAGAACGCTGGTGTACTCTTGATACTATTCCTAAAGACTTTGGACCATGGATCGAAGCTTTAGATAAATTACTTCCTAGTAATACGTTGTGGAGTAACACGATCCCCGAAAATGTAACCAACACACTTTACACCACGTTGGTTGAAAGTATTGGTTCTTTGGATAAAGAACTTGAACAGCATCAACTCACTGATGGTGTTTCGTCTATCACGGGATATGTATACAGTCGTAATCGTCAAGATTGTGGTCGTATTACAAATGCTATCAATGGACTTCATATTAGTTCAGCTGGTTCAGATGTGATTACTAAATCAAACATCGGTGGTAACTGTATTCCAATTAAGAACCTCGAAAAGGTTCTTTACCACTTGGAATTTGAACTCATGGCAGATAAACGCATTGCCACAGATTACGATGAAGTCGTTGAAGTTGAAGATGGTGGTACTGGAAAACCCACATTTATTTCCCGTATGTGTCAAACCGGAAGTGAAGGTGACCTTTCTTACCGCCAAATTGTATTCGATTGGAAAGAAGCCCGTTGCGGTTCAATCTGTTCACACGAATCTGAATCCCAGAATTTGGCTTCTCCAGAACCAGAATCAGACCCCAACGATGCACAATACAAGACAGCTATTACAGATTCGTATGCCAGTATGTGCTACATTGACTTGAACCAACTTATGTCTGGTGGAAGTGAAATCTTGATCGCGGGTAAGAAAATGCCGGATCCTTTGGATTACCGCGAAGATGAAGTTGATGAAGCAGCGCAACAAGCCATTGATGCAATTAGTAATGATTTGTCCATTGACGATCAGCGCCTTGCATTATTTACAGCGCTCGAACGCCAATTCTCTAACACTGGTACAAACCTTGCTGTATACATTGGTGCACAAGCCGGCGAACACTGGCTCCGTGTTATGCAGCACGTTTCGGCGCGCGGACATCACACCAACCTTTCCCCAGATGACCCAACCTATGAACATACCGATTCGGAACTATACGGAGCGGATTCGGGAGCAAATAAAGACACTATTGTACCTATAGACCAACATAAAGATGCCGCTGGAGAAGCGACGGCGGCAGCAGCGCACAGTGCTGCATACGGATCATAAGTGGAATTTTTAAACAAAATTCCGTATAAATAAACATTTAAATTCATACAAATATGTATTTTCTATTTCTAATACTTTTTTATGTACAACTTGCATATGGATGGAATTGTCCAGAATATGTGCAAAATTATCCCGAGGGAAACAATATCATACCCAAAAAAGACAGGTCAAATTATATTACAAAAGTTTGTTTGGCTATTTCTATATGTCATGCCAAACCTATTGTATATTCAGTCGAAGCTTATGTAAACGATATCACCCAATGTTATATGACCAGAAATTATAATTTTGACCAAAATATTTTTGAATATGATAAAGAAACACTCGAAACATATATTAATTCTCGCGCCGAAAAAATAAAGGCCAATAACGCTTATGATTCGGCGAATTTACGCGCTAAGGATGGAATATCGGGTATTATGGACATTATAAGATTGCGTGAAGCCTATTTGAGAGAATATCAATATAGCCAATCCCGTGATTTTACTGGAGATATATTAATGTTATTACATCATGACCAACGATCTTTTTCAATCAATTCAAAGCGTCAGTTGACATATCTTATGACATATATTAATACATCACGGGAACATTTTGAAAAAATAAAAGAATTAGAAGAAGATATTCAAATAGCTTATGAACGAGTAACAAATAGTTCCAAAGTATTGGAAACAAAAGAAGATGAGTTTAATGAATTGCAGCAGCGCATCAAAGAAAATGTAATAGAATCTTTACTTGTAATAGAATATTAATAATGGATTTATTTATTTATAATTTAAAATTTAAATACCCCATTCCATCTGATAATTAATCATACATGTGTTAAGTATGGCATATGCTTTGGCTTTGACATTTTCGACGAAATATTGAGCTCTCTCTTTTTCATTAGTGATTTGGTGAAGTTGTGACCAACGGATGGCATCGCGTTTTAATTTGTAAGCAAGATTTTCAAAACTTTTCATGTGGTCTCTGATAGTTTCCTCCATAATATGAGTTTCGGAACGTGCTGAAACAGTTCCCATCAAATCTTCAGTGGCATCTCTAAGTTCGTTTTGAGCCGCTTTAGTTTCAGACGATTTCAAAAAGTTGTTAATTGTATTGGCGTGTTTGTTCATTTCAGTTTCAAATTTCGTTCTTAAGTCGCCCCATTCTCCTTGGGTCAACTCGAGTTTAGTACGGTAATTTTGAGCTTGCTGTTTTGCCGCATCCATTCTTGCTCTTTGTTGAAACAATAAATTCAATGCTTCGACAAAAGTTTCAACATTGTCGTCATAAGCATCAATACTACACCCACCTTCGTGCAATTTCGCAACTACAACATCGCGAAACTTATCTGGATCAGAGGCAAGCTGCCCTCCTGTACTCAAACCATTAATCATGTTTTTTAGTTTATCGTGGAATGTTGAACAAGCAGTAATCGAACCATCACCATATTTTCGTTGAAGCCATTCCCAGGCAGCTACGTTCGCACTTTCTTCGTCCTTGGAACATTGCGAAGGGTAAAAACACGTTTTTTGGCCAGTTGCGGATGGTTTTCTAGTCCCTGAAAATTTAGGGTCTGACTCAACAGAAGGCATAGGGTCGTTTTTTTTATAATAGGGGCGCGAGTTTTCGGTCCAAACTGCAAAATTTACAGCATCAACACCACATAGATTGTCAAAAATAACAACTTCAGTCTGAGAATCGAGCTGATATGCATTAACGTTTGTCATAGCAAATACGGCAGCAAATATGGAAAACAATTTCATTGTTAATCTTTCAAAATGCAGACCTTCTTATATACGGAAAAAAATTAAACGCATAAGAACACTATAAATATTGTTTATTTCTAACAAAGACAGCCATGAAATTAATAATATTAATTTCATATATTATTTGTATAGTACAATGTAGTTTTGCTTCAAATCTTAGAATACCACATATTGCACGGAAATGTGCACTTCTTATTCATATGCCTAGTGGAATAAATACATTTGACATGTTAGAAAGAACATTACAGGCAAATTGTTTTAAATATTATAATGTTGCAATTGATACACAAATTAAACATAATTTGTCCATTTCATACAATAACGTCATTGAAGCGGACAAAACATACCAAATTGCATATGTAGAAAATGACCACTTATTATATAGAATTAAAACATGGCTACATACAGACGCCTGGGACCCGTTTTCAACGATTCAAAAACAAATGAAAGAATGTAACGCACAACTCATTGGGTCAACATTTAATAACGACGACATTCACAATACTATTCCAATTTTTAAAGAGGGACTTGAATATATGAATGAATGTTTTCAAGAAGTCTATGACGATACCTTACGACTTCAAACTCACCTTGCAACAGAATACGAATATTATACAAAACTTGCTCAAAATTCTACATCTGAATTAAAACATACATATGAAAATCTCGATGACGCCAAAAAACAGTTGACTTCGATTATTAAAGACTTTGAATCAAATATAATCCATGTTTACACCAGTATTTATGGTTCGAGTTAATTGCTTTTTTATCCTATTTAAACCGTTATAGTTTATATAATATGTATGTGGATTTTTTTATATATGTTAACAGTTGTAACTTCCCACTATATTAATATCACAGAGGACGAATGTTGGCAACATGTTAATTACAATGTACCGCGTGAAAACGGAACAGTATTAGATCCGTGCAATGATGGAGAATGTTGGACTTATTGCGACCATGAAAAATGGTATGACATGAATTTTGAAGATTATGAATATACAGCAGACAGATTAAAACATGAGCAATATGATTGTGTTGAAACAGGGTGCGCTGATTTTTATTATGGAAATTTTAATTTAGAAATACTCGAAGAATGTGTATCTGCAAAATGTAAAATATCACACGATATCATCGAAGCCTCAAGACAATGCTCAACAATACTCATACAAGCTTCAGCTATATACAAAACATTATACGACCAAAAAACAAATTATATGAGTATCACTGAATATCAAAGATCCATGACAGAATTTTCTAAAACAAGATTTATATCAGAAATTGACAATATTGTTGAAAACGAAAAAAATACTATCGAACAACTTCAACTTGCTAGCGATAAAATAAACGAATTCTTAAATATCAAAGATACAGAAGCAGAACAATACATGCTCGAAAGTGTTCAAATTGTATTAAATGCACTCAATATATCCGTAAAAGAAGATGTTAGAACTCTCTCAAACCATATATATGATATGCAAACACGGCTATATTCTATACATAATAAAATAGAATACGGCATGTCTATTGAATATGCTCTTCGCGAAACAAAAGATTTTATTAACAATCGAAGGGATGAAATTATCAATTATTTTATATGGCAGAACGAAACATGTGCGCCATTATCACTTTTGACGGAACATATTGAACAATCTTGCTCGGTTTGTGCCACACACGGGAAATGTATATTCCGAAATAATAGCTTTTCGTGTGATTGCGAAGCGGGGTGGAAAGGAGATATGTGCCAGTTTCAAAAAAACTCATGTATAGACGAACCGTGCCTTAATGATGCAAAATGCGTTGATCAATATAACTCATTTAGATGTGAATGCACAGACGAATGGCAAGGAACATTATGTCAAGATGAAATAGACGTTGTTGCAGGATGTAAAAACTTACCATGTATTAACGGTGGAACATGCGTTGATGTATATCCAATGGGATACCAATGTCAGTGTCCATTTAATTATGTCGGTAAAAACTGTCAACAGGCTGTTGATGATTGCGAACCAACGCCTTGTGTTCACGGAACTTGTAAAATATCAACTGAAAAAGTTATATCATGCGAATGTGATAAAGAACCTATCTATAACCAACCGTTTTGGACAGGACAACAATGTAATATTGCACAAGATAGCTGCGAATTTATACCTTCATCGTATTTATCCGGCGTACTTATTCATGGAAGGCCATGTTCTGGTCACGGAACATGCGAATTAGACCACGCAGAATCTTCTTGGAAATGTAATTGTAATTCAGATTATATTGGGAAAAGATGTAGCATACATCTGGATGACGCAAACCCATGCGTTCTTTACAATATACCATGTATTCATGGGAATTGTGTCAACTGTCAGAATAATACAGAAACTTGCAGTTGTGAGTGCGACGAAGGGTGGGAAGGAGAACAATGCAGCATAGACACGGATGACTGTGACCCAAACCCGTGCAAAAACAACGCAAAATGCATTGATAAACTACACGATTTCTATTGTGATTGTTCTACTATTAAAAAACCATGGACAGGAAGATATTGTGAATTACCAGCAGATGGATGTTTACACGGGCCATGTGGTTCACCCGAACAACATCAAACATGCGAAACAGATTGGACATCACACTCAGGCATTGAATGCCATTGTAATCCAGGGTGGTGGGGAAATAGATGCCAGATTAACGCAGACAAATGCTATGATGCCATATGCATGAATGGAGGAAGCTGTATACAAGGTCTATATGCTTTCTGCAATTGCCCAGAAGGATGGGAAGGAAACAGATGCGAAAGGCCCATTGAATATTGTGGTGAAAAGCCTTGTGGGACGAATGGACAATGCGAATCCACACCTACGGGGTTTAAATGCAACTGTTTTGAAGGATGGGGAGGACAAAGATGCAACGAAAATATAAACGAATGTCAAAATATAACATGCCTCAACGGAGGCTCTTGCATTGACCATATTAATCGTTATAAATGTACATGTACGGGCGATTGGTACGGTACACATTGCGAAACACTCAAATCATCATGCGATGATGTCCATTGTGAAAATTATGGTGTTTGCGTTGATACAAGATACGAACTTTGGACATCAAACCCATGGGAATGCGCATGTACAAAAGGATATTCAGGAGAAAAATGTACCATTGATCCTGGTACGACCTTTTCATTTACTATGATGATTGGAATTGGAGTTGGTATTATTATTATTTCAGGACCAACGTGTGTTATTTTTTGGTCACGGTTTAAACAAAAAGAATCAACGCGTAACAAAAGAAAACATAGAGTATTAACATATCAAAATTATCAAGAAATGTAACTTTTTTCTATTGTATAGTAAGGCAATATCGGGGACGACCGGCCATTTCTAAAAAAAAAAATTCAAAATCTTAACTTCTTCTAAATCTTTTAGCTAAAACTTTTAGAGAAAAAATATTCTTCAAAAACTTAACTTCTTCTAAATCTTTTAGCTAAAACTTTTAGAGAAAAAATATTCTTCAAAAACTTAACTTCTTCTTCTCTTATTTTTTTCTCTAAAACTTTTAGCTAAAAGATTTAGAAGAAGTTAAGTTTTTGAAGAATATTTTTTCTCTAAAAGTTTGTTTTACATAGAATATCTAATATGTCTATTCAACACATTCTCAAACTTGAACAATTCATACAACAAGATGACCATATTGCGATTAAAGAACTTATAAAACGCCATCCGGATTGTATCAATGGCACTGGCTCGCCGTCTTCTATATGGTTATGCGTACAATACGGCCAAATAAATGCGTTGAAAGTCCTTTTGAATCTGGGAGCAGACCCCATGTTGGCCCATCGGGGCATAATGCCCATATATATAGCAGCGTCTTACGGGAATGTGGAAATTATACAAATTCTGGGTCAATACATGTCTGTAAATGGTATCGCAGCCGACGACGATGCAAAAGCTATCGATGCAGCTATATTATATAATAGAACAGACTGTATAAAATACCTTTTACAACAAATACCATCCAAAGAAGAACTCGAAACGCTGGCAAATAAATATGCAGGTTATTATCAGTCGATGATTCTAAATGAAGGACGTAGAAGAGCGCGTCTTGGCGCAATCAGAAACATAATGGTCCACCAAACGCAAACATCGAGTCAGACAGAATTAATTCTACCGGCAGATGTCCATCCACCGATTGGTAATATGATACCTTTAAAATAATATAAGTATATAAACTATATATAACTTTGAAATGCAACGTATTCAAGATGCCATTCGACAAGGAGATGTAGCCTATATTCAAAATATAATAACCAAAAAGTTTGATGTAAATACGCCCTTAAATGAATTTGGAGACACAATTCTTTCAGAAGCTTGCGCTCACAATAAAACAAAGATCGTCGAATTCCTTTTGAGTCAACCAGAAATCGACGTGAATCAACCTACTAAAAATGGCACATCGCCTTTATATACTGCATGCTACTATGGTAATGTAGAATGTGTACGTTTATTATTGCAAAGACGCGACTTAGACGTTAATTACAGCCATTATATGACGCCTTTAATGATTATTTGCCAACATGTTAGTCGTGTCGTCATGGGCGATAGGGGCGATGCCTTATTTGAAATACTTATATTATTATTACAGCGGTCAGATATTAACCTAGATATTGTATTTAGACCTGACAATCAAACAGCTTTAGAGTTTTTACTTCAAAAATATAACCAAAGACGAGTTGATAGAGAAAGGCTCAAAGCCGGGGTCATGTTATTTGTCGAAAAAGCGAATCGACAAAAAATACAACAATGGGAAGCAAAGTATGCAGTACGTTATCCATGGTTTGCATCTATTTTAAGAAAAGAAGGTAGAACAAGAAATGCCCTCTTAGCACAACAAACAACTTTAAATCAAGATAAAAAATTACCAAAAGATATGCATGAGGAAATTAAGTCACATATGCCTAAAGTAGAACTACAACATAAAACAAGTTTAAAATTTTAAATGATAGTTAATTTTTATAAATATCTTTTATCACAATATTAAGCCACCTTTCTACTATTTTTTGTGATTCGGCATGTCGAGAAATATTCCAGGCTTCTTGCAGTGTTTTCTGCACAGATAATGTCGTACTTTTAAAGGGTTGTTTCTCCAAACGAAAACGAAAACTACTCCACATAATGTCCACATCATAACTTGAACCAGACTCTTGACCGCGCATTATATTCTGCCTATAGGCTTCTTGGTCCAAAAAACTACCGCCATTCGTCACCGTTAGGAAAATAGCAATGTCCTCGCGCGATTGTAAACGTTGTTCTCGCGTGTACGCCGACCAATCTGCGAATAAAAAATCAACCAATCCCCAATAGGCATCCCTTTTCTCTGTAAAGGATTCAAACATCACGCGACACAACATATGCACCCATACAAAAAAAGGCATCTCGTCCTGTGCCTTTTTAAGCATAAAATCGCCATCTAAAATGCTTCCCGGTTTGCGCTGAATGCCTTTTTGCGACTCGTGCGACGTTTTACGCCTTTTTTTCGGGGACGATATATATTTTAACATGGATTTATTAAAATGTCTATTTACGTTTGTAATGTCTATAAAATGTCTTGTAGAGGTTGTCTATGGGCCATGTCTTTCATGTTGTCGTTGTTTTTTTTAATTCTATTGTTTTCAAAGCCTGTTGTGAACCATGATGCTATTCGTTATATTTTTGGAATATCTATGATTGTATTGGTCATTGATTTGCTTATTTTGGCCATCTACCCAAATATTTTAAAAGAAGCTTGTCAAAAATAATTTTTTTCTAAAAGTTTATTTTATGTTTATTCTCTACATTATATTTTGAGATTTGTTTTAAAACATGTGTTGGAAGTTTTAAAATGAGTTTGCCCTTGTTTGGATTAAGAACATTTACTGTATTTTTATGGGCTATTCTTGCAAGCAACAACTTTCGTTTTTTTATCGCAGTTTGAATCATTTGGGCGATTTCGACATGATTTCGTAATGTTGCTATTTTTAAGGCGGTATATCCAGATTCTTCCTTGATACCAAATAGAATATGTTTATCAATTAATAAAACGCGAACAACTTCGGTATGTCCCGCATGGCTCGCAGCGAAAAGCGGTGTTTGGCCTGCTACATCGCGTTGATTTATATCAGCCCCGTGCTCGAGTAAAACTCTAACAGTTTCAACATGGCCCTCTTGACATGCAATAAAAAGTGGTGTTGCACAAGTAAATATATTATTCATCTGGTTCACATCGGCTCCGAATTCCAGCAGCACTCTAACAGTTTCGTCATAACCCTTTTTCGATGCAATATAAAGTAATGTTGTATCTGTTATATTAGCCCCTGCTGTCATATCATTTATTTCAACACCTGCTTCCAACAACATTCTAACAACATTATGTCTACCATATCGAGTTGCTGTATAAATAGGCGTCTCGCCATTTACAACCTGATTTGGATTTGCCCCTGCTTCCAGCAACACTCTAACAACATCAATATAACCATATTGGCTTGCTTTTCGAAGTAATGTTTTCCCCCGAAAATTAGTCTGGTTTATATCAGCCCCTGCAGCTAATAGTAGTCTGACGATTTCAGCATGACCATGTTCACATGCCATATAAGTTGCCGTTTTATGACCAGAACTCACACTTATATCAGCCCCGTGCTCAATTAAAATTCTAACTATCTCGGTACGACCCCTCTGACTTACATTCATAAGTAGGGTACGGCCCAGATGATCGCGTTGATTTATATTTGCTCCCGCTTCTATCAGCATATGAACAATGGCGACTGACCTCGTTATGGAAAGTGGCGTGAACCCCAAATCTGCAACTGGGTTCACATCTATATTTTCAACAGATAATAATAACCTAATTATCTCTATATTATTATTTAAACTCGCGATAAAAAGTGGTGTTTGACCACGATGATTAACTTGGTTCACATCGGCGTTATGTTGTAAATAATATTCAACATCTTGCAAATCATTGTTTTTACAGGCTTCAATTAAAGAAGGACGTGTTGGAATATATACTCTTTGCCTTTTTGAAGCACTTCCAGAACCAGAACTATCATGGTTTCGCTTTGGTGGTTCTGAAGGTATAAATTGATGAAAACTCATTTTATATTTTTATTTAACTATTAAATAGGGTATAAATGGTTAACCCTGGGGTCCGTCGGAATCATCTTCTGAAGTAGAACATAATGGTTTGGTACTATTATCAAAATCAAAATCGCAATCGTCTTCCGAAATACGATTGTCGTCTTCTTTGGCGAGTTGAAGGGCCATAAGCCTTGCTTTTTGTTTGGCCTTTTGGCGTTTTCTTTTTGCTTTTAGTTTCTTTTTATCCAATCTTGTCAGTGTTTTGCTAATTCTCAGTGTTTTGCTAATTCTCAGTGTTTTGCTAAACTTTTTTGAAAAGTTTATTTTAGGCATATTTGTATTTAATATTCTTATATAAATACTAAAAACTTTAAAGAATATGCAAAGAATCCGTTTTATCAAAAAAGGGAATTGTCTCAAAAACGAGCAAAACATGGAGTTTGCTTCTTATTTGCATCGACCTTGGTCAGTCGTTGAGGTCCATGTATATTTTAACGACGTTCCGGCGCATGATTATCAGAAAGAGTGTGTATTAGATATGCATAAAGATAGACGTGATATAAAAATGATGGAGGGACATTTAAAAAGTTGGAAAGAAAAAAACTATGATATTTCTGATATATTAAGAAAAAAATATACACCTAAACCTGAGTGTACATTTTATTTGCAATGTTTGACAAAAGAAACATTAGGTTCTATCGAACACGATGATAAAAAAGAATGGTTTATTCGAACCAATGTGTATCTGATGACACGTGAAGATGGTTCGAAAGATAATTTTTATGTGAAGGAACGACTAGAACGCTAAGACAATTTTCCAAAATGTGGCATTGGGCCAAATGTTCTAAGATATTTATATGTATTATATAGGCCTTGGAGAAATTTGGGTGATTCGGCCGCGTGGAATTGTTGATTTGTTTTCGGACCGCGTACCGTCTTTATAATAAGAAAGTATATGTTTTTGATAAGTTCAATCGGAAAATCTTCGGAACCGCTTGCTTGTTCTAATTTATTGTGCATATGAATACATAGTTGTCTAAAAGATTCAGGACGCATTTGTGTCCAAACAGGATTTCCTTGATAGACTGCGAATAAGAAACGACATAACGGGAAAAACTGTCCGTTTTGCCAAAATGTTTTCTGGGATAAAGCGGTTGTTGCCGTGATGGGCGATGGCGCTGCCGGCACTGCCGGCACTGCCGGCACTGCCGACGAAACGGATGATGACAAACTTGAAGAAGACGAAGCCATTAATATCAACTATAATATTACACTATTAAACTAAATAGTATTTTTTTTAAAGAACAAATGTAGAATATTCTATTTTTTAGAGTATTTATGTTGGCAACAATACAAAGAATGTTACGTGCTTTTGTATTTGATAAAGATGCTACACTATATACTGCAAAGACTATGGAAAGGGCTTGGTTGTTAGCCATGAAGAAAATATTTCCAAATCTTAACAAATCTTATGAAAATCGTGTTAAATGGGAAAACTGGGATGTTTTAGAAAGAGATTTGGCCTCGGATATGTCTGTTAATCCGGATTTGTTACGTAAACTGCGCAAAGATTTGTGGACATTACAATCGCCTTTTCCAGGTGTAAAAGATTTTTTAAAAGATTTTCCTTATCCTCAATTTGTTTGTACTGCGGACGATAGAGATACAACAATACAACAATTTGAACGCGATGAACTTCGTTTTAAAGGTATTTGTTGTGGCGACGACCCGGGTGTTCAAAATAAACCAGAACCAACCGGTTTAATTCGTATGTTAGATGAATTTGATATTCATCCATCAGAAGCTTGTATTGTGGGTCATTCTGATTGTGATATGCAATTCAAAACATCGGCAGGTTTGGGATTAGCCATATTTGTTGATGCTGAAGGTATTAAGTCTGTGCCTGAAGAGGCAGATTTTGTGGTTCGGAGCGTGACAGACATCCCGACTCTATTTCCTCATCTGTATCAATAATAACAGCATCAAATCCTAGTGATGAATATTGTCGCATTGGAACGCCTGAAACTTCAAATGCAATGACATGAGTATCAGGGTCTCTATAAAACTTAGAAAAACGAACTAATCTATCCCATGTGTTTGCTCGGCATACTGAAGCAATAAATTTATCATTTGAATCAAATATATACTGACCAACGCAAACATAACCATCAAAATAACCGTAAGATTTGATATCGGTAATCGTCAGGATATTATTTGTAGAGGGAGAAATATGAGAAGGAACCCACAGTACGGATATTTCTGGCAAAATTTTTGTTTTAGATGATTGTATATGTTGTATTTTTGTAAGAGTAGGCGCTCGTAAAAGTTGACGAAGCATATTGTCAAAAAATAAATAATGTTTATATTTCAATTACATATGTTTTAAATAATCCCGCCTTTGTTATCATAACTAGGTGGGACAAAAATGTCAAATAAATACATATAAAAAAATAGATTGGACTATAAAAGTTCTATTTGTACTTATTTATTATGCAGGCCGAGCGTATACAAATATGTTCCAAGGCGTTAATGAATAAAGGGTTTACAGCGTCTTGGTTTATACCTCTACAAATAGAAGCCACTGTGCACGATATTTTAAGCCAATTTGCGTTATTTATAACAAATGGTTCGTCTGAACACGTCGAACAATTTCCATTATTAAAAACATGTTTTCAAACGTTAGTCCAGGAGCAGGACGAATGTATGTTTGTGTTTATGAACAGATATGAACCTACAGTTGCCGGTATTTTGCGCTCGACTAAACCATTGTTAACACACAGAGAACAACAACTTGTACAAGTGGTTGAAAAAAATAACCCTTGGAATGTACCATTGTGGACTTGGACAGATTCTGATATGCGTTTGTTAGCATCTATGGAAAAACAATGTGTTCAGCGCGATGTGAAGGGGTTGTGTATGGGTATATGGTGTTATCGATGAACGTGACCCATAGAGGGACCATTTGGCATGCGTGCGTGTAAATCTTCCGCATGAAAATGTTCTTCTGTTGTGAGAGCCCATTCTTCCCACTGGACCAATTTAATCTCAGTTTCGTTCAATTCTGCTTGTTGGACGGATTCTTCTTGCTTGGGAGGGGATACTTCGGGCGGAGCAATTGCTTTCCGTTTTCTAGAAGATGCCATTTTAAAATATTTATTAAAGATTAAATAGGATCTTTAATAAATCCAAAGAAACAAACTTTTTGAAAAATCTTGAATTCTCTAAAACTTTTAGCTAAAACTTTTAGAGAATTTTGTCTTATTCGTCTCTTATTTTTTCTCTAAAAGTTTTAGCTAAAAGTTTTAGAGAATTCAAGATTTTTCAAAAAGTTTTTTAAAAGTTTGTTTCTTTAAAAAAAGTATGTATTTAATAAATGTTATGTTTAATTATAATGGGTGATAGATTAGATAGTACGCATTCTATAGCATCACTTTTGTGTTTGTGTGGCCAAATGGTAATGGCAATATTTTTAATTGGTATTGCTTTAGGTGTTTGGATAATTGAACATCCTGATGCAAACTTGTGGGAAGAACTCGCTGGCCATAATTTGTCTGTTCTCGTGACGGTGGCGGTGGCTTTATTGTTATTGTTGTGTTGTTTAACGAGTACAATGGTTATTTTGGGCAGAAATAACCAAGCTAACGAGAAACGCGGACCACGTTATATAATTTTGAAAACAGACCAATCTGCTATTTATTAAAAAGTCGTATAAATGATAGCAAAATAATAGAAATGAACGGACCTATTTTACCGAAGCACCCAACATTAACTGGATGTTCTAAACAGCAGGCTGAGCAATTAATGGATTGTAAAATCTTGGAATTAAAATCTACAATTACGTCAGACCGTGAGAAACGAATTCGAGAATCCCATACCAATTTAGAACAATCTATACGTCTCAGAATAGAAAATGAAACAATGCAAATGCAAAAAAATTTAGAAGGAGAAATTCGCAAAAACCACGATGATTTAACAAAAGAAATCCGCGATACTTTGGACGCGCGTCTAAATTTTTTAACGGACCAAATAAAAAATAATCAAACTGCAATTGCAGATATACGTAATATGTTGCATAATAATAAAGATGATATTAAATCAGATTTAGCAAATGTAAGAGAATCATTGCACGAATGTGAAGCAAATATACGTAAAAATACAGCGGGTGTCCGAAGTTTAGATGTGAATATTAAACAATGTATATCTGCAATTAATAGCGAATGATAGTATAAAAATAGTTATTTTTGTTTAAATGATACTTTATTTTTGTATAGCTTTGAATATCTGGTGTTTAATGGTTTTGCTATTACGCTCTTGTTGGTCTTGTTTATTTCCTCTCCCATGGTCTGTGTTAATTACTGTTACATTTGTTTCCATGTTTTTAACCTTTTTGGTTCATGCACATTCGTGGAGATGTTGGAGTTATTTACGTTATCGACCGCGAAGATTACGATCAATGTCCCAAGAATTCATTCCAACGCAACAACCATTTATATTATGGACAATATTTATTGTATTAGAATTATGTTGTCTAACATTATCGTTGTGGTTATGTTTTCATTCTTGTGATATTCCACAATGGTCTTGTCTAATCGGTTTTGTTGTAATTTTGCTTTTTCATACTGCTTGTCTATCTCCTACACTAGCTTCGCCCCCCGAATCGTCTGAATCCTCTAATGTAAATACATCTGAAGAAACATGTGTAGAAGATTCTTCTTTAGAAGATTCTTCAATATCTTCGTCGGAATCTTGAGGACTTTTATTTGGCCGAAGTTCAATTTCTTCTTCTTCGTCGTGAGAAATTTCATTATATTTGCTAACGTTTCTAAAGTATTTTTTCCAAATAGCCTTTGAAGTTTCGTTGGTTGTTAAAAACCATGTGCAACACATAATGACTGCCGCACAAACTGCTACTGTCATTGCGACATAAACTAAAGCACCTGATTCAACCCATGGATCTTCTGGTACTGGTCTAGTGTTTGTTTCATTTGACGTCAAATTCATGGATTTATAAAGCTAAAATGTAGTATATAGTATGTTTTCGAAATCCATAATGACTTCATTACGATGTATACGATGTATTGTTATTTCAGTAATGTTGATTTATTTAAATATAGTATTATCAAATCTTATTTCGTGGCGTCAATCTATATATGCGGATAAATATAATAATGGTTCGTCATTAACTCCTTTACATGATAGTTTATTTGTAGATTGGATTCAAGGTCACATGATACCTAAAGAAAATATATTTACAATTCGAGAATTGGTGGATGTATTTTCTTATACTTGGATTGCAATAACAATTGTTTGTTGGTGTTGCATGGGTAAAATACAACATGTGGCTAATGTAATAGCTGCTGAGCTCATTCTGGTACCTACTTTTGCATTTGCACAACTTATGACTATTGTGCCAGATTCAACACCCAATTGTTTAGAAGAATATAATATTCCGCGTGGAGCTGACACTAGTTGGATTTGGTGGCGTTATCCAACGAGGTCCTGTGGAAATATGCTTTGGTCCTCAGATTTGGCACAACTTCTTATATTTGTATATCTAATGGACCAGACAATTACTTTTAAATGTTGTAATTGTCTCGTAACTATAATATCTCACATATGGGTACTAATTACTGCGGCTTTGATATTTACATCTAAATACCAATATAGTGTAGATGTCATTTCTACAATTATTATCGTAAAGTTAATTATGTCGCACCCAACATTACACAAGTTTGCAAAGCGCTGTTTTATTAAAGATTCGGACTATTTTGCCCGTGTTCCTGTACAGGAACTTCCGGAAACAAGTATATAAGTATGTTTACTCTTTTTTAAAAATAATATGTCAGAACACAAAGCCGTTCAAAATATGCATAATATGGTCCAATATTGGACTTCCATACAGCCTGTGCAAAAATCTAAACGTTCTTTGCCAACTACAGAAAAACAAAGTAGTGGTGTACGACGTAAAGTCAAAATTAAGCGTTCCGTACCAAATATTCGAGATGCCTCACATACAACTGCATCTGATTGTTCCAAATCTTAAATTCCACTAAAGCGCGAAATATACTTCGGCCTTTTGCACGAAATGCCATTAAAATGTGTCTATTTTTTTTTAAAATATTCCCACTAGCATTTTTATAAATGGAAACAAGGCGTTTTTGTTTGTTTTTCCATATAGGGATGACTATACACCGTTTAAAAGAATATATAGATGTATTTGGCCCTTGGATATTCATGTTGTCTGCCCATTGGTGTACGGTTTGTACAAATTCGTGGTCTCTTACATATATATTAATATGTTTTGTAAAGTCTCGACATTGACTTAATGTACACCAGGGTGTAAATAAACGCAATGGTTCGTTTAAATGGTTGGACCATAAACGATTTTGATAGGTTTTAATAGACAATGTTTTATCAAAATCGCGCTGGCAAATACTTTTTATACGTTCACGAGTGGCATTTTCCAATTTAAAGCAATGTAAACCTAAAAAAATCCATTCTTTATTCTTTATTTTAAAATCTTTTGATACTTGAGACCATCGATATCTATCTTTTACCGAAAAAAAAACTAACATCTCCTTTAGAATATCTAAAGGAATGCACATATGTTTAGAATATTTTTTGGATAAAATAATAATAGACTATTTGAAGTAGAAAATAAGAGTTATATAATCTCCATTTTTAAAAATGGCATTTCGTCCAGAAGAAGAATCAGACTACACTTCTTCCGAAGAAGAAGTGGAAGATGAAGAAGTGTTACAAGAACGTTCACGCGATGAAGACTATGAGCGCCTTGAAATAGCAATCGATAATTGGCCCTTTCCCCCGTGTTTGGGATTTATGCAAGAAATGTCAGTTGTTGACATTCGCTATTGTATTTTTTCAGATACAAAATTGCTCTTGGAACATGTTCTCGATAGTCCCTCTGTTCATAGCTGGAATCTATACCATCGTTATCACCCCAAACAAAATATATATTGCCCACGGTCGTTATTTCAATATGAAGATTGGGAAACAATTGGAGAATATACCATGTATCTTTCAGGTAAATGTGGACAAGAATTTTCCTGGTATACTGTATTGCGCTTTTTAAAATATGGGAAATTTGTAAAGATAGCTCCTAGACCTTATTTACCAAAAAAAAATTAAATTTCTTCATCAAAATCATCTTCATATAAATCGTCTTCATATAAATCGTCTTCATCCGGTTTCCAATCACTATCCTCGTCATCTTCCTCAGAACTATCTTCAGACAATAAATGACACCAATCTTCTATTTTCCACCCATAACGTTTAGCATCGTTGTGAAATTTTTTCCAAGGCAATGGGTCCAACCCACACATATATACATTACATTCCACATTATTACATATCTTATCAACATGCGTTCTATCAATAGACTGAATAATTGGTTCTCCGTCTAATAACCAAATCACATCACATGTTTTGATACGTTTGTTTACACGTTGGAATCCAACAAGCCATAAAGAAGATAAACGCCATTGTTTTTTAAAATAGGAGACGATTTGGTTGTTTTGAAGAATATAAATATCTATCGGATGGGCACCTCTTATTCCATTAATATGTAAAGTATTTACAACGTTCGCAGTTTCTTCCGAAACCTTCTTCCAAGATGTTGTTTCACGTAGAACGCCATTTTTTGTTCTAATAATCGACTGCATTGTTATTTTAAAAATATAATTAATCTATATACTATTTTTTATTTTAAATGAAATGGATTTTAATTAAATGAAATGGATTTATATGTTTTTATATAAATACTGCCTTTTTTTAGTTTATAATGATTATATTACAAATAACAGGCTATATTTTTTTACTAATGGCCTCGATATCATCTTCGGTATCTATGAACTTTCAAAAATTAGCACAACATACTACAATATATACAGACCCAAGAACATGTCGTAATAAACGCGACGTACCATTAACATCATCTATATTATGCAGACCTTATTTTATTTTGGCATTATTCTTATCTGCGGCGGCTTCCACACTTGATTTTATGGCATTAACATGGTTAACGCCCTCCATGGTCGGTATATTCGGTTGTATGAGTATTATTATTAATGTATTTGTATCTCGAATTATACTTAACGAAGAACTTGATAAAAAAGAATGGCTTGCAGTATTATGGGTTGTTATCGGTTGTTTTCTATCCATCTCAGTAAATGTAAATACAGAAACTAAATATACACCAGCTCAGCTCATTGGTCACTGGGATAGTTGTATTTACATTGTTCTGAATTGGGTCATTTTCATGGTATTGGACCGCGTCATGGTGCATATTACGATACCCACGAAATTAGAACGATTTGGTTATCCGTTTATTGCAGGAGCATTGGGCGCCCAAAATGTATGCATGGGGAAATATATAGCTTTTGCCATTTCAGAATGGATTGAATATAAACATTTGACAGTGCGGTTAGACACACTCATTGCAGCAATAATATTGTGCGTGGCATCTATTGTTGTACATATCGCATGGTTAAACAAAGCACTTGCAAAATACGATGCATCTTATTGCATCTTAGTCTACCAAACAGCATGGTTTATGTTTACGGTATTATCAGGTATTGTTGTATATGATAACATGGAACAATTAAACACCATTGAACAATTGTGCTTCTTTACAGGATGTTTTTTAGCTGGATGGGGAGTTTGGAGAATTTCCATAGTTCGAGTTATTTCAAACGAAACTCAAAGTAACTGATTTTAAATTGCGGCCACAATCTGCCATTGAAGCCCCCTGGACTAATCTATACAAATCATTCGGATGCATACTTGGACTAACATTATGTTCAATTAACCCGCCGTGCTGAAGTGCAGAAATCACGATTTCTGAACAAAACCAACGTGGCTTCATGCCCAACCACGTGTAAAACATTGGAGACGGGCGTATTGGAGACCAAAACAAAAAATAACCCATGTGGTTAAACCCATCTCCTGTATGCTCTTTTGCATATTGATACATTGAATCATATTGAGTTTTGGTGCACTCCATAGAGCGGAAAAACCACTCTTTTCTTGAAAATCGTTTTCTTTCTAAATGAACATTTCCGGAATAAACAATACTACACGCTTCGCCATTTACAGTATCTCCAGTAGTTTCCGAGTCGGGTGGCATAAAAAGAAGCTCTGCGTGTATAAACGGCGTATTGCCTTCCGTATTTCTTGCCAAAGACGCGGCTGCGCGGTTTAACCAAGATGATTCTAATATATCGCTGTCACTACGAACAAACGCTAACATAATTTTATAAGGCATAGTATAAATAAAATAAGGTCTCCTTTATATGTTATTTTTATAAATGTTGTTTACTTAATTATATTTCATTGTCAGAGGTTTCAGTCTCTGCTGACGATGATTCTGCAAAATCTACACCGGACATCTCAGGGGAAGACGATTCTGCAAAATCTAAATCAGAGGAAGTCTTCTCTGCTGCCGATGATTCTGCAAAATCTAAATCAGAGGAAGTCTTCTCTGCTGCCGATGATTCTGCAAAATCTAAATCAGAGGAAGTCTTCTCTGCTGCCGATGATTCTGCAAAATCTAAACCAGATACTTCAGGAGCAGACGATTCCTCAACATTTTCAGATAATTTTTTGACAGGGACCTGGACATTTACAAAAGATTCAAAAGCCATACTATCAGAAGAATCTTCTTCTAAAATAGGGACCTGTGTTTCAGATGTTTCGGATAGTGTTTCTGCCGCAGATGATTCCGCAAAATCGACGCCAGATGATGTATGCTCAGGGGCAGACGATTCCGCGAAATCAACACCAGATGACGTCTGCTCAGGTGCCGACGATTCCGCAAAAAATGGAGTTTCAGATGTTTCAGATTGGGTATCTACAGCCGATGATTCCGCGAAATCAACACCAGATGACGTCTGCTCAGGTGCCGACGATTCCGCAAAAAATGGAGTTTCAGATGTTTCAGATTGGGTATCTGCAGCCGATGATTCCGCGAAATCAACACCAGATGACGTCTGCTCAGGTGCCGACGATTCCGCAAAAAATGGAGTTTCAGATGTTTCAGATTGGGTATCTGCGGCCGATGATTCCGCGAAATCAACACCAGATGACGAATGTTCTGCCGACAAAATAATTTTTTCTTCCATTATAGGCGGTTCCGACGTTTCGGATAGTGTTTCTGCCGCAGACGATTCCGCAAATACCATTTTTTCTTCCTCCTCTTCTTCCTCACCGGCAGAAGACTCCGCAAAATCAAGCTCATCTTCCGTGGAAGACCATTCGGCAGGCATCGTTGACATCATCTTTGTTATATCGCCCGTTGGCAGGTGAACATCGTCTTCTTCCGATTCAGACGTTGAAAAACGGGCGTTTGAGCGCTGCAAAGATGACATCATTGGTACAACTTCTTCTTCCGATTCAGACGTCGATAAGTGGGCGTTATCCGGGCGTACTGCGGTGGCCATGTCTTCCGAATCATAGACCGCTTCCGTGGTTTCAAACATATTGTCTTTGGATAATTCTGGCAAGCCACCTTTTTGTATTTGTATTGTTGTTGCTACTGCTGTAAATTCGGCTTTGATTTGTGCAACCTCACTATCGACTGGGGCGCCTTTTTTATCAACACTCCAAGTTCTTGAACTCCAAAAATCAGCTGGCAATTCGCCAACTTTCTGCATGCTTGGGCCATCGTTTTGAAGTCCGTTATTTCCTCTAAATGTAGCATGGTTTTTAAACTGTATAACCCCAATACCGTTGACATAAACATAAACTTCGCCTGCTTTGCGCGGTTCTACGAGTATGACGTCACCTTGGTTTGATGTATATTTAACTGCTATTAAATTTCCTCTTGTCCCTCTTTGGGCCGGCTTTTCAGCCCAAGTCATGAAACCGTTTGCAGTTGAAAATGACTTCACTTTAGATGCCCCCGAAGATGGTTTAGCCACTGCTTTCGGTTTCGGTGCTTTCGGTTTCGATACGTTTTTAGACGCTGGGGGTGGTTTAGCCGCTGCTTTCGGTTTCGGTACGTTTTTAGGCGAGGGGGGTGCGTTCAACCTAGAAGAACGTCTTGGTGGACTTTTTGGCGCATTTGATGCACTACCACCCAAAAATCCTTTAACAGCATTAGTCATACTAGAAACCGCAGATGCGGCATTACTAAGTAAGCCCGAAGACTGGTTTTGATTAATCAAGGCTAACAATGCGTTTCCTGATGCAACTTCATCAACGCTACCATCAGTATTATATTTCGCCACAAGTAAATCATCATCCCATGTTCTAAAGGGTGCATCCTTAACATAATATCCATTGCAAGCTGTTTGAATAGCTGTTCTGCTGTCCGCAGATGTTGCTTCAGACGGTATGTCAATATATGCTACAAATTTGATGTTTCCATTTCTTTGAACTTCAATGACTTCATTGAAACCATCTTTATATCTTACAAAATATCTTGTATTTTTTCGGGCAGTTTGCGGCGTTAATTTAAACAAAACACCTTTTGGAAATTTGTAAAAAAGATTGCTGTTCGTGTCCCTTTGTACAGCGTTTCCTCCAAGAAGATCATCTAAACCTGATAATCTTCTTAATAAACTATAACTAGAATTCATGCCAAGATTTTGGTTGGTAGTTACGCTTTTTTTGGACGCAGTTCCGCTTTGTTTGGACGCAGCTCCGCCTTGTTTGGACACAGCTCCGCGTTTTTTGGACGATTTATCGGCAGTTTGGACGACTAAATTTCTGCGTACGGCGTCGGCAAAAGAAACACCATTACTAATCACCGCTCTGCCACCATTTCGGTTATTAGTTATACTATTATTAAAGTTGTTATCTCCACCTGTTATTGGTGGTATAACTAATCTTAAATCGCGCCCAGATTGAATGGCTCGAAGTGTTCGTTGTTTGGCTTTTGAATTTAGACGTATAGTTGGGTGTATGTATTGCACAATTTCAATAATTTGGGCGGCATTTTCTAGAGTAATAAGTTGTTGCTTCGTCTGACTAAATCTTTTAAAAATACTAGGTGTATATTTATTGCCCCATATTCTGTCTCTAAATACACGAGTACTTAGTGGGCCTTCGAGTCTACTTGGCACAATAGGAGCCAAATTAACACCTTGTGGGTAGTTTATTTCTTTCAATATTTTTTCCCAAACATCTAATACAATTTTTTGAAATTCAACGTCTCCATCGTTAAATTTATAAGTTTTGCGTTTGGCAGCGGCAGTTAGATTTCGAGTAATATTGTCTAAAGAGATAATATTTGACAACACAGTATTTGTTCCGTCTGAATAAACTAAACGCACGCGGCCATGTACAGTATTTGGATTTAAAAAACGGCCGCGTATAATATCGCCATTTGTGTCAAAAAAAGGTTTCCAAGGTTGAGATTTGGTTTGGATTTGCCAATGATAGTATTTTAAAACGTCATTGTCATCTGGAACATCTCTGTCGCACCATACTTGTCTTCTTTCTGGTCCTTTTTGAAGAATGGCGAGTGTTCTAAATACGCGTTCCTTTGTTTGAATATTTGGGACATTATAATTTAAACTTTCTTTGAGGTCATTCAGACGTTTGAGATTTTTTTCGTGTACGATTTTAACATTGAATGGTACGAATACGTTTCCATCTTCTGCGTCAGTTCCTGGACCAGGAGCACGTCCGCCCAATGATTCGTCATCCGAATCGGATTCGTCATCCAAATCCAATAAGTTTTGTTCTTTTGTAATGGCATCATCAATTTCTTGAATATATTTTTGTTTATCATCGACTTCTTTATTATATTGGTCATCTGATAATAGATTTTTTGGAGGTACAACAATTCTTTGCATCCAGAGATCTATATGTTACGAAGTGTATATATATACGGTCTATTTGTTCATTGAGCTGGATGAGAAACTGTACTTCTAAACGCCGACGTGCACATTTTGGCAGTGACGAACCACGGCCTAGATGGCAAATGTGTTGTATTTATTGTTTTGGTTTGTGTATATTATCTTTTTTAATTTTTTGGACTTTGCGAGATAATACTCCGGTGCGTTTTGTCACCCCAAGTCTGGAAGATGGAGATAAATTTGATTCTGTGGATGCAAAAAAGTTGGACGATGTATATTGGCGCGTATCTGTTCGACATGTGACATCGATGTTGGATTATGTTTGTCATAATAATAATTATACGGTGTTAACAAATCGTAATATTTTATTAGATGAATCCGCAATGAAAGAGAAATATATCTTTTTTTGCAATTCGGATTTATTCGTAAGGTCTGCTTTGAATGCAAGAGCCGTAATAACATCGGCCGCCAAAAAAAGTGTTTTATGTAGAGAAATTTATGCAGGGAAAGAACAAACAATACGGCGTTATTATCCCTTTTCTTTAAAATACATCTCAAGTCAGACATTTACTTCAAAAACACGCGTTATTCGTGATGCCAAAGAAACTTGTTTATGGCAACATGCCATTTCAATAGTAGACGGAAGTTGGTTTTCTACTATTTAAATGTATATTTAAAAATAAAATGGAACAAAACGGTCGTGTGATTGATAGAAAAGAAATCGCCATGGTGGCGAATGTGGCTCGTACTTGTACGTCTGTGATTATGTGTAAAAATATCCTTAAAAATAATTTATTTGCAAATGGAATTACATTTTCACATCGTCGTGGTCGTGTCAAGCCCGACCCACATATGCAAGAAATCATGACAGACCATTGGATGCCTTTCTGTGAAAATATGATCGATAGTATATTAATATTAGGAATTGTAGTTGTTCGAATTGTACAATTAGAAGATGGTCTTCGTATACCCGTTGTGTTAGAACCCAATGCTTGTCGGATATCAGTGGTAGATAACCAGGGGGTTCGTATATTGACTGCTTTGAATGACCAGAACGAAGTGATTCCCAACTCTTTAGTCATTAACAAATTTGGTTCTTCTCCAACATTATCTGGGCGTTTAATGTCTTTATTGTCTTCATTGATACCTGAAATTCAATATATAAATATGTTACGTGGAACTTCTATTCGCATGGAGTCAGAACGTGCAAATCCTATGTTTATGGCTGAAATTGCAGATTCAAAATCTGATAATGTAGAGGGTATTCAATATGATTACTATGCAGATGGTGATATGCAATCAAATGACCGAGATAATCAATTTCGTCGAAATCAAAACAATGTACAACAGCTTGCAAATCAACAGGCAATGTACGATAACTTTTTTTCTGGCAATATATCAACCCCCTCAAGAGGTGGAAACACATTGGAGAATGTAGTGACATTGCCCATAGGTCAAAAAATTACAAATACGCCACATCATACTGGCCGCGGCGATATTGTGGCCCAACATAAAATTTTTCAAGATACTGTATGTGGTGTATTAGGTGTTCCACGGTCTTTAATTATGTCAGATACGCCACATAAATCAGATAGTGAAGGCACACACCAAACGTTTATGAAAACGATCCTTTGGTGGAAAAAGAACATCCAAAATGCATGTGAAGAAGTATACAATATTATTTATGCCGAAGATGTCAAACAACAACTCTTAAAATCAATGAAAACAAAAAAACGTAAGCGCGAAATGGGCATTGGAGATATGTATGCTTTAAAAAAGCGGTTGCAAGTTCAAATATCATTTCCGGTGACGCCTTTTATGGACAATACAGAATTGTATGTACATTATCAACGGGGAGTTATTTCGTGGGAAACATATGTGGAATGTGCGTCGAAAAATGCTTCTTTGCCTTTTGACCCCAATAATATCCCGCCCGAACCCGTAGATAAAAGCGATGATGGTAATAAAGGAGGAGAAAAAGACGATGAGGACGAAGATGAAGACGAAGACGAAGACGAAGATGAATAAAAATTTATTAACAAAGTATTATGATTTTATAAATGACTTAAATATTTAACTTATTCGTGAAACATAGCATCATAAGATGCCATGATTTTATAATCAATATGACTTAAATAATGTAATGTACCCTTTTTAGACACGGACACGTACATAGCGCCATGTTTAGGTACTTTGGCGTTTGTCTCTGCTGGAATTCTAACTTCTGCTGTTTTGTGCCCATGTGAATCTGGCGAAGAGGCAAGAAGAGAACGTAGAGTATTTTTAGACAATTCCATACATGTAGTATTCGAATGAAGGCCAGGACGCTTAAAATTCGCACGAATCGTTAAATCCGAATGTTCCATTGTTTCAATCATTTTTTCGATAGAAATAGACGTACCATATGTTTCGGATGTTTGATATAATAAAGTGCCTGCACTTGCGATTTTTCTTGTTTCATTCATTTCAAAAATATCTTTTCCTTCTTTTCTGAATGCTTTCAAAGAACTAGCTTGCATTTTTGCACGTTCTTGATTAAAATCATTGACTCCTATAGGTCTAACGGTTGCTTCCAATAATATATGATGAGTTGTGGGGGCGGGTTCCGTTGTTTTTACCTCTGTTGGAGAATTTGTATTTGAACGAAATGAAAGTTTCGACATAATTTAAAAGATTATTATGCTTTATATAGTGTCAATTGTTAAAATGAAAGTTTATTAAAAAACAAGATTACGATAATTATAAAGCCCATCTTCAATCTGTACTCTCGGGCTATTTTTTACACTGCTGGACGAACTCCACGTTAAAACTGTTTCGGAGAAGTTTTCATTGTCTAATTCCACATGAATGGCACAAATTAAACCAATAGCAATAATGCCACCTATTAATGCATATATACTGCATCCCATTGTATATAATATCGCCTGGTCTACCCTATAGATTACAATTGTATAAATTAGTATTAAACATCCGATTCTTGCCAATTTAAGCCAAATCCACGTGTTATTTATATCACAACACCCACCTTTAAAAGTTCGAGTTTTTTCCGAAAAATATATTTCACGAAGTAAGACAATAACAAGATGCCAAGAAATCATAGACATAAAAATAGTACGCCATTCTTCTGCATGAATAGATTCATATTCGTCAGGGTCATAATCAAATAATGTATCTAAACGAAATGCTAAATAAAACCAAAAAACACCCAATAATACGTCGTGGATGATGCGCAATGCTAATATTGTTCTAAAGTGTTTAATCACTTTAATTGTTTTTGGTTCGTTGTTTTTTAAATGAGCTGCACATTGGACTAAACAAATTATATTTGGAATACAAGAAAACAACCAAAATGAAGACGAAATAGTCCACAAAATTTGTAAGCTTGTAACTACGTGTTGTATATTGTCTATATGCCACATAGTATAAAATAAGCTAAAAAAAGCAACCGTGCCGGCCACTGATCTTAAAATGACTGTCCAGGTGGTTGAATCCTGTACTGTAATACATCTTCCTCGACAACAACATTGCTTATTATCACCCATATAACAATAAGCCGTTCTAAAAAAAAGGCTGAAAAATATCTCTATATTGTGTATGACGGTATAAATAAAAACAGAAATTGCATTACTTAAAAGCCAAAAATACATTGATTCCATATACCAGTAAAATAAACTGGTTGACAATGACGTTCCCAATAATACGTATAATATAGGAATATTCCTATTTAATTTAACCATACATTTATAAACGATAATGACATATATATAGTATTTAATTATAAAAAAATGTCTATAAAATTAAAAGAGTTTATTAATTCGAATGACTATCAAAATTTTATTGGGAACGATATTGATTTCCCAACTGAGGAAACGGCAGAAAAAATAATCGAATATCTACTTTTAAAACACGAACCAAGATATTTAAATAAAGATGAGGAAGACAAAGAAAGTAATATATGTTATTTTGCATATAATTATCAAGCGCTCCAAAAAGAATTAAATCAAAATGGCGATCGAGGCATTTCTCAGAATTATATACTAGAGCTCCAAAAAGAAATACTAAAACTCCAAAAAGAATTAAATCAAAATGGCGATCGAGGCATTTCTTATATACTAAAACTCAAAAAAGAAATACTAGAGCTCCAAAAAGAAATACTAAAACTCCAAAAAGAATTAAATCAAAACGGCGATCGGGGCATTTCTCAGGAATTTATACTTGAATGGAACTACCCAACTATAAAATACCTAATAAAAATAATAGACCCCGATGTGAACGAAGATGATAAAATCAACAATGACCAACTGCTTTTAATAAAAGAAACATTAAAAGTGTGGTTGTCTTTGTTGAAAATAAGTTTAACAGCAACACCCTTCGACGAAAGTTTAAAATACGGAGACAACGACGAATTGTTAATACCACGTTTAACACAAGACGAAACTGAATTTGGATTTGAATTTCAAATGGAGGGTGCCTATGACAACGTCAAAACACGCGAAGAAACAGTTTTATATATTATACACAAAATGGGACAAGTCTATACAGAAAGAGGAAATACACATGGTTATAAAGAATGGATAGAATTTTGTAGAATACATTTACAATCCGTACTTAGGACGCCGCTGGTGCCGATTTAAGTACTATAGTAATGTCTAAAAGATGCAAAGCCAACATAAACCCTGATAAACACCCCACGAAAAATAATACCGCAAGTAAAAGTATAACTCTCATTTCATTGTGGGAATTACACATGACCATTAATGCCACCAATACAATATAAACCGTAATGCCTATACTAGACAGTAAGTTTTCGGCCATAAATACATCTTTAAACGTTCCGTCCGACAAGACAAGTGCCAAAATAATCCCGACCGCAAAAAAACACAAAATGACCATCCAATATATTTTTGTTACAAATGTTTGAAGTTCGCGCAATTTCATTAGTTCATAAATAGAATCTGTTTTCATCTTTCCACTTTCAAGGTCTCTCATTTCTATCATGGGTGAATTTTCTTCTGTACCTGTGCCAGCGCGTCTAGACATGATTTATTTGAAAGATAATCTATTTATACCATTTTTTAAATCCAAAATAAATCCAAAACATAATACTTTAGATTCTTTTTTTTTTAATAATTGAATGGCGACAAACCAACGAGTCGTTTCGAATAAAACAGTAACGTTATCTCCCACAGAATTAAAAAACAAATTCCCTTCAAGTAAACAAATAATAAATACTGTAAATAAAGCGCGTTTAACGATTGAAAACATTTTAAATGGTCGCGATAAACGCCTACTAGTTATCGTTGGGCCCTGTTCCATTCATGACCCTGAAGCTGCTTTACAATACGCCCGACAACTAAAAACTATAGATAATCCAAATATATTTATTGTAATGAGAACATATTTTGAAAAACCTAGAACATCTGTTGGTTGGAGCGGTCTGATTTCAGACCCGGATATTAACGGAACTTGTAATGTTGCACGCGGTTTAGAAATAGCACGGCAATTATTAATTGATATAAACGGAATGGGCATTCCATGTGCTACAGAAATGCTCAGTATGCTAACACCACAATATATAGATGATCTAATATCTTTTGTAGCGATTGGCGCACGTACAGTGGAATCGCAACCTCATAGAGAACTAGCAAGTGGGCTTTCCATGCCAGTTGGATTCAAAAATAATTCAGAAGGTAAAATATTACCAGCTGTGAATGCAATATTATCAGCTTCTGAACCAAAAACATTTATTGGATGTAATAACGACGGACATATTTCCGAAGTAAATACTAGTGGAAATTTAAATTGTTGCGTGATTCTAAGAGGTTCGTATACAAACGGTCCAAACTACGAACATAAATACATTGAAGAATGTGCAGATTTACAGCAAGCAAGAGGACAAACATTGCGCGCAGTTATTGATGCGTCTCATGGAAATTCTAATAAAAGTGCACAGCAACAAATCTTAGTTATTCGAAACATTATTCAAAATAAACATGAATTCTGTGGCGGAATCATGATTGAATCGTTCTTAGAACCAGGGAATCAAAAAACTCCCATTATATTTGGAAAATCTATTACAGATGAATGTATAGGCTGGGAAGAAACAAAAAATATATTATCTTCAATATAAAGGAACATGCACAAGATGGCGCTTTTGTCGCTCTTCATAAAATGTATCTGAAAATTGACTTGATATCCACGAAGGAATACCCAACGCTGCAAGAAGAAATGCGACGGAAGGCCCCCATATACAAGCATAAGAAGAACCTATCAAATGTTCATCGTCAAACCACACCATAAATGGCAAAATAAGCGCAAAAACTGTCCAAATAAACCAATTTTCCAAACTCAACGTAAGTGTTAAATAGGTCACCATCCACCATAACGGATATAATTTGCGGTCAACCGGATTCCAATCCATTTGCCAATAACATTGATGTTCTGTACATCTTTCCTCCGTTACACACCACGCAGAAACTTCTATATTTTTATACATATGATGTATATCTTTCATTTTTGTGGCGGCAATAATCACTATAAAAACACCATAGCCCAAAATCCACGCCGTTAAAACAATATCTGGAAATTGAATAGAAGTATCATCTATTTTAAAACGTTTGGCAAAACGCTGACAAATTAATATAATAAATGCAGGCTGCACTGCCATTAATATTAAAAATCCTAAACGAGAACCTTCTGTTGAACAATCTTTAGGCTCATGGCTATAGATAAACCATTCAGGAATACGACTTAAAGCGAAGATAATAAATCCAAACCCAAGAATACGGTTGTCGTTTTCAGAATTTTGTTGCGGCTGCAGACATCCTCGACAACAAGCAAAATCAATGATAAGATAAATACCAGCTACCAATGATACAATTAAAGATATGATAGCGGTCTCTTCTGTATAACACATTTTTTTAAATTAAAAGATACATTTATACTGTTATTTTAGTAAGTGTCTAATTTGATTATCTATTGTTTTCATCAACGAAAACGTTTTATCTTTCCAGGCACCAGAATTTAAAATCTCGTGGATTCCATCCATGACCGGTTTTGCACTACGCAATTTAAACTTATTAAATGTTGCAAGATGCTTGCGCGAAAACACCGGCGCGGATGTACCACTGTCGTACAGCCCATTAATAAACGCCTGGCAGGCAGCAGTATACACTTCCTTCGCAGTATCCATAGCAAACTCCAATTGATGCAATAATTGATATTCTTTCACTGTCTGATTATACACTGCCCAAGCTTTATCATGGTATTCATCCACTACATTTTGATAACCAGCCTGAATATAATCTGTCTGGTTCATAATTGCTTTCCTAACAACATCATACGCTGCCTTTATGCGACGATAGTGTTCTATCTGGTCCTCATAACGCGCATATGCGTCTATAAACTGTTCGCGGCGTACTTCATACACTGCCAAGAAATCTTCACGGTACCAGCGGGCCAAATCGTCGTTATCTAACACGCATAAACGATGTTCCGACGACGGGCCTTCAAAAGGAACAGCAGGTGACTTACACTCAGAACAATTTGACGGATTCACATGAGGACCAACGAATTGACAACCGGGATTTGTTATCAATTCCCAATCGAAATCCGCCAAATGATTCGCTCTCAGAATATGACGCTTCTTTAATTTAAATTCGTGGCCCTTGAGCGGATTACCTTTACGGCTCAAAAAATTAAATTTAGGCTCTCCAAAAGGGTCTCTTATGTGATGCCCATGGTGTGGAGGCCCATGGGGAAGATTGGGATTATATGCATAACCTCTGTGTTGGTAATGCGCCGGACTTTGCAACACGCCATGACCATTACCATCTATAATAATAGAATATTTATTATTCACACTCGGATTTCGAATCCCAACGATTACACGAAATAAGTTCGATTTTTTATCCAGCGTAATACCAGAATCAGCATTCAGTACATGCGTTGGTCTAATGTCATAATGACTGACAAACGGTCCAGAACATGGACTTTCTTCAGAAAATACATCAGTCTTATCATTTGAATATGAAAAAGAACATAACTCATCATTTAATCTATCAACAACTTTGGCACGAAACGTTTCAATATCGGTGGGTTTAAATATGACCTGTATTCCATTTTCTATCCCATGTACGAAAGAAACACATATTGTGAACAAAATAAATATTAAGTTCATTTTTAAACTTATGCATCTTTATATAGTGTCAAAAAATGTTTTCGATTTACGTCGTACGTCGAAACGAAATAATTTTTGACACTATATAAGTATTCTTTATATTTTAAAATGAAACTACTTTCAACAGCAAGTATGATCACCCTGGTCACCATGGCCTCAGCAAAAAAATCAATGTTAAGACAAACACATCTTGGCGCAGCAGCTGGTACTTCAAACTACAAGCACATTGCCCATATTACATTTAATGGTGAAGACCCTCCACAATTTAGATTCTCAGAATTTGCCATCAATGCCACCACGAATTTCTCCGATACCACCACGACTACAAATTGGACAAGCACCGACGACTATATTGATGGAAGAGATTTCTATTTCGATTACCCCGACGGTGTTGAAAACACCGCCGGTGTATTTTTTGAATTCGGACAGCCAGGTGACGCTACTAATTACATTATTAATTTGGCGGAGGCGACGGCGGACGGGCCAAAAAAATGTAACGATCCAGAAAACCTTATTTGGGACGATGTTGATAAACTTTCTCTTGTTCGGGATAATGTCTTATTCAGTTGGGATGACGGTGTTGATGTGGGAACCGAGTTAGAATTTCAATGCTGGCCGGCAAAAAGTAACTATTGGGTTGATGAATCTGATTCTGAAGACTTCGTTGCCACTGCCGCGGCGGATCAGTCTGGCTGCAAAGGACGCAAGGCCGACCTTGAAAAATATATAGTTGTCACACTCGGAAGAGATCACGATGCACAATGTGATTGGGTGGCTGCCTGCAAAAACTCCAGCGCCACTTATGGGGAGTATTGCATCGACCCATTGAACAAAGATAATTATCCAAACAATGAGTGCAACATCTGTAAGGATTGTACAAATCCTTGTAATACTACATTTGAATGGTTTGATACAAAAGAATCAAATTGTGGGGAAGACCGCAAAAATGCAGAGACCACCCTAAATAAACAGAATGAATACAGCTTAGAGCTTTGTAGATTAATAACCACTAGAGATGCCAATACAACAGTTTACATTAAAACTCAAGCGACACCTACGTCGGACAATGTATTCGAAACTTGTCCGGCGACGAAGAAATGCGATGGTTCAGCTACTACGCCGACAGACTGTCCCGCCACCGCCACCGATAATTTTTACAACGACGGTACTGGCTATGGTTGTGTAGCAAGTGGGGTTGGGTTTGAAACAAACATCAACAAAACCGGAGTTACAGAATGTGCGGAAGGTAAGTTTGCTACTGCGACATCAATCTGCACCAATTCTGGAATTAACAAACAACCTAAAATATTTGCGGACGAACGCACTGGAGAAGTAGAGGCCTGTGCCGCCGGCGAAGTGGCCTTAGCAGATGCAAAATGTAGTAAGTGCGCCGCCGGAAAATATGCCGGTTCCGATGATAATACAACTGAATACCAACTCGGCCAATGTAACGACTGTCTAAATAATACATATTCGGCGGCTGGTGCGACGGAATGTAGTACGTGTCCTGCGAGACATGTCGCCTCTACTACTGATGGTGTTCCATGTGAAAGATGTGAGATAGGTCAAGTTGTCAAAAACGGTGAATGCAAAAAGGTAGCTGTAGGAAAATACCAGCAAACAGGCTCTGACACGGAATTTGTATGTGGAGATGATTCAATGACAACTTACGCTAATGGGGTATTCAATGATGGCGAAGGCTCGGCCGGATGCAAACCATGTGATGAGTACGATCCAGAAAACGATGGCAGCGAATATTACCAAGCGGCTGCCAATTCATACACGGAATGTGTCTTGATACCAGCCGGTAAAGAAAGATTCAACAACAACAACAATTCACTTGTTGATTGCCCTGCTGGTGAGTACAGTGCCAAAGGGGACGCAAATTGTCAAAAGTGTCCCAAAGGCAAGTACTCCGGCGTACGAGCTGGTGAATGTACAGCTTGTGTAGAAGGGAAATTTAGTGAAGAGGAAGGGTCAGCAGAGTGCAAGTCCCCCGACGATGGATACAAATCCACGGATAAGATATCTCAAGTATATTGTGAAGATGGCTTTTATTCTAACGATAATAATCGTACTCTTTGCATAGCCCGTACAACAAGTTTGAATGAGAAAGCGACGGGTACCAGCCCGACAAGAATCCGTATTAAATTTAACTTAGATAAAAATCACATAGAAGTAGACCGAGTAAGATGCGGCACCGAAGAAGAAAGGGATGGCGAGCGCCCAGTCCAAGGGACCGATTTGCTTGACCTTGTAGCTGACAGCGGTGGCGCTACTGGCCGTTGCCGCTGTAGACGACCTTTTGGACAGGCAGCCTCCGTGACCGGTGAACACTTTGAAACGGACGAAACGACTGGTTGTGCAAATGATAAGGGGCAGTGTGTTGGGCGTCTTTCTTGCGAAGGTAGCTGTAATAGACAGGACCGTAGTAATCCTGCTAAGCTTAAGTGCGAGGTTGTCTACGCAAGGGCGAATGTGGTCGGCGGCAGCATGTGTGTTGGATATCACGGCAATATCCCAACAAAATGGTCTGAAACCTGGACGGCCAACGCCGCCGACGTCACTTGTGACGAAGCAGTGGTATCCACACTACCTGCATTAGTATAGGAAGTCGGCGTCGCAAATTCTTTAAAATCGTGTAAATTGTGTTCTTAAATTTGAATTTGCGACGCAATAAACTGTACACATAAATAATACTTAAATTTATAATAAAAATAATATGTATGGAATAATCACCTCTACAAATTCGAGATATAAATATGTTGTCAAGTCATGGCATATCGCATGCAAAAATCGCCTCAATTTGAAAAATTGCATAAATATATAAAAAAAAATACATCTACATTTCCTAAGTTATTACCTGCTTTGAAAGCATTATCTGAGTTTGTTGGCCACGAAGAAATTAAAGAAGCTGTTGCAAAGATGGTGTTGTTTTTTATTGCCCAATGTGCCGATTTAAAACCTTTGCGCCGTTCAAAGAGGCGTCGTAAGCCCCTTAAACGCGATAAAAATGCCCGTAAACGTTCTCGTACTTTTTCTGTATCTGAAGATGAAGAAGATGAGGAATATGTTCCAGGTGAAGACACTGGTGAAGACGGTGTTGCAAAGATGGCATTGATTGCGTTATTGACGCATTCTTTACAGGCAGGTTTGGAAGATTCTGATGAAGAGGAAGAGGATGAGGAGGAACCCGCATTTGTTGCAAAATGTCGCGAAAAATTGGATTTATTGCAGGGTCATTTTATTCATACGTTATTGTTGGGTAAACCTGGTTCTGGTAAGACGACGTTTGCAACAATTTTGGTGGACGTGTGGGATGCTTTGGGTATTGTGGATAAGCGTCGTTTCAAGATAACGAAGCGTTCTGATTGGGTGGGTAAATATCAGGGGCATTCTGTGGCCAAAGCGAAGAAAATGATTGAGAGTGCAAAGGGTGGTGTGATATTTATCGATGAAGCTTATTCGTTAATTTCGTCCAAAGATGGTGATGATATGTATGGTCAAGAAGTGTTGACGGAGATCGTGGAGGCAATGTCAAATCCGGACAAACAAGTAATTTTTATCATGGCGGGTTATGAGAACGATATGAAGCAGTTGTTTAGTTATAATGCGGGTTTGGAGCGCCGTTTTGGTTATGTATTTCGTTTTAAGTCTCCTCCTGCGATTATGCTTACGAATATTTTTATCAAACAATTGAAATCGGTCCGCTGGCGTGTTTCTAAAGAAACAAAATCAGATTTAATTGGATTTTTCACCCGACATTCAAAACAAATGCGTCATGGTGGTGGTAGTACTCAACAACTTATTTTCCATAGTAAACAATCTGCCGTAATCCGTCAATTTCCAGAAGCATGTGATAATATTTTAACCCTTGAAGACATTAAAGACGGGTTTAAAACCTTTAAAGGTCATTCGCAAGTATTTACAGTATCGAGCGCCCCTCCTCATATGTACCTGTAATCGAATGTCAGTATTTAACTAGAAATATAAAATATAAATTATGGAAGGTGTTTATACTGTAGAATTTAAAGATTTTGCTTCTATTCGTTTATTTATTTGCTGGCTGTTGGTTATTGTATATACTGTTTTAATAATAGAAGACGTATCATCATTGTGGCGTATATTGGTATTAGCATTGTTTTTAATCTCTATTTTGTATCTATTGATTCAGATAATTGATAAGAGAGACCAATTAAAAACAACAATTTGGTTGGCATTTGCTGCAATTTGTTCATGTGTGTTGTTAATTTTGCATACCTTGGAATTAATAGATAATATAATGCTGTCTGGATTTTTAACTGGTATTGTCGTTTTACAATCCATTTCTTGGTGTTTTTTAAGTCATATGGAACGGGTTACAGACGCTGCCTGGCATTGGTATATTTGGTCTTTAACTATACTTGTTATTATTTGTATATTGACACTTACTTTAAGTGTTAAAGAACATATTTCAACTCGTATATACATTGGCAATATAGGGTTTGTGATTATATTACATATACGTTACATCTATGATATTTACGTATCGAATGCTCAGAATCTAAGGTGTGTTCGTAATATAATGTGGGTCGTTTGTTCCGGAATAGTATCGTTGTTATTGTTATTTGGATTATTGACATTTGGACTTGAAGATACAAATTCCTGGCTAATGTACATACTTGGAGTGGAGATATTCATCGCATTTAGTTTTTTGTTGGATATTGGATTACTTTTTTGTTGTTCGAAAACACATACTTATACTTCTGTTACAACAGAAGTATAATGTTAGACGCGTATACAATAATGATGACTTTGGCATTTATATCTATTTTTATTGTAGTTCATGTCATGTTTAAAAACATTCGTCAAATATGTTTTATGTCGTGTAAATTAATAACAACATTATATTTGTGGATGTGTTTATGGGTTATTACTCATTTGGATTCGTTACCTACGTGGAAAATGTCTTTGAAAGATTCTGTCTGGGAATTATATAATATGACAGCGGAACGATATTCTTTATAATATGATTAAAATAATCTAAATAATTTTATATTTAAAAAAAAAAGTATGGCTTATTTTATGTGTCCCCATTTTACATGTCCTCGTTGGTGTTGTTTTTATCGTCCTAAGCATGAATATACTATTCGCCAACTGCCTCAAAAACACGAGTTTGTGTCTTATCCCACATCTTTAACCTTTTAAAGAAACTTTTTAAAAAGTTTTGCAAAATTTTTGTTTTTTCTAAACTTTTTAGCTAAAACTTTTAGAGAAAGTCAGTTTTGCAAAATTTTTGTTTTTTCTAAACTTTTTAGCTAAAACTTTTAGAGAAAAAATAAGCGACGAATAAGACAAAATTCTCTAAACTTTTTAGCTAAAAGTTTTAGAGAAAGTCAGTTTTGCAAAATTTTTTAAAAAGTTTCTTTTAGACTATTCTTGGTTGTCGTTCTTCATATGGTGGAACATGTCTTGTAATGGGTATGTTGTATAGTTGTAATTCCAATGCCAAAAACCATAAATGTATTCCCACAATTATATAAATGGGTATCGCTTCAATAACATTGTGTAATGTAGCATAAAAAATATTTCCTATAATATTTGCACCTATCCAATAAGTAATAAGATATTTTGAATGAATTTGTATAATAAAAATGGGGAAAAGGGCGTGTGCAGATGTAAGAAGTAGAACGCCTAATATGTGAATTGTGTTATCATCGAGTGCTAGAGAATATGCTTTACATAATGTGAATATTATGGGTATATATGGGACAACCCAATGTGGCATTTTGTATAAAATTGGAGTAAGCCTGTACCATGTTGATGTTGTTAAACGTGCTTTCCATGTAATACCTTTAAAATATACACCAAAAGCTATACATCTGCCAACAATATAAGCCCAAGTACATGCGGAAATAGCGAAAAAAAATCGCATATGCCAATAATAAAGACTATTAAATATGCAAATCCATTATTTCAAAAGGGATCTATTTTGACTATATAAGTAAAAATGGACAACTTAAATAGTATGTCAACGAGTCATTGGAATACTTGTGATTTTTCCGTTTCAAAGCGAGCCCGTAATGATACTTCCTATACTTTTTCATCTTTGCCTAAAGATGAATCGGCTGTTCCAGAAGAGAATACGCCTGATTTGTTACAGTTAACTTCGGATCAGCCGACTCAGAGTAAAACGCTGATGGTAGCGGAGACGGAATTTTTTAATCAGCGTAATCAAGATTATTGGCAACGTTCTGATTTGTCTCATTTGAGACCTTATGATTTTCCGTATGTTCGTGCTCTTGTCCATCAAAAACCTTGTGATACATTGTCACCGGAAGATATTAAGCATAAAGATATTGTTCGTTCAAGTATACAAGTAATGACGCGCGCTTATGAAGAAAAATATTTGCGTGAACCTGTTGGAAAAGAACGCCCGTGTATTATGGGTGATCAATGTCAAGGGATGCATTTGCCCCATGTAAATGATAATGCATTTATTGTGCGTGAATTGTTATTGCCAACAGAAGAAGAAGAATATAAGCGTACTGGTAAGTTGCCAACAGAGGGGAGACTTTGTTTAATGTGTAAAAGGTCTGAAATTGCACGAGCATTTATAAATATCCGAGCCGATGGCATGGGTGTTAAAAACAATGTCATTTTACAAGATTATCGCAACATGGTAGATGTCGATGGTGAATATTGTTTGGAGGATTGTATTTTAACATCACCAACGATTTATCAAGGTATTTTGGACCCTGTTGTTTTGCATGTAAAAACAGCTTATCGTTTACGCGTTCAAAATGGCGTTCGTTATTATGAGCAATGGCGTATGAAATATCCCGGTCAACAGAGTCATTTTTTAGTGAAAGCGCCCGGGAGTTAAATCTCGGGCGAATTTGTCCATTTGAATTTGAAGACGGTATTACTCGAACTCTTCCTGAAAAAACACTCAGTTCATTTTATACAGGAACAAAATATGAATGGTTATTTATGGGAACATTTTGGGACCGTTTACAATTGGTGGAAATCAATGAAAATGTCGATTTACTGTGGAAACCACCTTTTTTAGACAAACCTCTTATCAAATCCTTTGCATATATTGTTCACCATATCATCGAATTACTAGAATCACAAAAGGCCCCAAATGACATTCTGTTTTGTCTTTATTTATATTATGACGCTCACGTACCATTGATGTGTGCATTAGAAGATATGAAAGCAGAACATTCTGTACGGCCTATTTTTTTTAAACATCAACCACAAACATCCAAGGCCTTGCATGAAGGCGAACTCCCCGATATTGTACATATGCAATTACGCTGTTCATTTTGGAACGAAAATAAAACAAAAATGTCACCAATCGTACATTTGATGTGTAAAGCATTGCCACAAAGATGTCAAATTCGAAATTTGCGCGAAATTATTAGTAATTATTGTCGCGAAAACACACTTGTTCACGAATTTATGCGTTCTGCTTTATTATGTTCATTATTAGGCATGTATAAACATTCTAAGAAACGCCTATCATGGGACACACGCAAACAACTTATTCGTCGTTTTATTTACGAAAAACCAAACCGTATGCAGATGCAAGAATGGCTGTTTACCATGTATCAACATTTGTTATTTTACATCATTAAAGAGTTTTTGACGTTTTCCATGCGTTTGATACCGGCATTATATGATGAATTATGTACAACGTACAAATGGCACGTATTTGAATCTACGGTTCACCAAGCTATGGATTCTGTCCGCGCAACAGTGGAAAATAATATGAAACGCACTTCATCTATTCAAGAGTGGTTAGCACAGATTGAATCTACACTACTTCAAGTAAATAAACAACAACTTGGAAATTTGTACAGGCCACAACGTCAAACATTTACTCAAAATGTATTACACATGTGTGAAAGAATGGATGAACAACAACATCAAGTAAATCCACATGTACATTTTCCGTTAGAATATTGCAGTCTCATCCGCCATATGGCCAAACGTGTCCCACGTGACCGCGTTTGTATCGAGTGGTTACGTTTTTTCCATGTAAAACAACCATCCATCGATAGTTTAATAAATATGCAAGAACATTATCATCAAAATACCTATCGCGCCGATTTGCGCAAATTATTACAAAGTTCGTCTCGATATGATTTTGAAGCCATCCGTGAATTATTTGCTGCTTTTCAACAAACACATCACGCGGTACGTATTTTTAACATGCCAAAACATTACTATGACAAACAAATAGTAGCATTAAGACGCAGATATAGTATTTCAGAAAACGACCCCCTTCCAGAACACGTCGGAAAGGTATATGTGTGTTTATCCTGCAATACATTCAAAGGCTTTTTAATTAAAAATGATGGTAAATGTTCAAATCTATTTGCAAATGGACATCACAAAATTATTATTGACGATGAAACGTTAAAATGCTATTGTGGACGTCGCTGTGATAAATCAGATACCAAAAAACGCAAACGTATTGCTATTCAGGACTTTGTAGATGGTGTCGAAATTGATGAAAACAGAAAGAGACGCATTAAAAAAGAATGGAAAACACAACGAAAATCAATGCAAAATGATCTTTGTGCAGCAACAGAATGCATGACCTTTAATATGACCGGTTGTATTTTTCAGTTTTATAACACATTGTATTGTTTCTGTCCTTCTTGTGGTAATCCAACGTCGTTTCAACCAGATAAATACGATAGACATGGGTTTACATGCGGACAATGTATACAAGAAGGTACACTATACACACACGTATGTTGTTATATCTGTGAAATTTATAGAGGAAAAGATTCTTGGGTTGCTGTCGATACAATTGATGAACATAAAAAAGAGAAATCGATACCTATTTGTAACAATTGTTATAAACCATGGATACGTCAATCTGAACAGCCTATTCCCTTTAAACTATTAAAATCTCAAAAAACAAAATACCAAAAAACACGTAAAAATCCCAAAAATTAAGTAATTTAAATATTTTAGTATTATTTACATTATAAATAATGTCTACTGTCGATATTATAGAAGAACCACCAAGTACACCATTTGTATCGCCAACTATTTCATTCGAAAGCGTGCAAGTTTTTAATTATGAAACAATACTTGTTTTTACCTGTGTAATAAGTAGTATTGCGCTCCTTATAAGTTTTTTTAAACGTAAAACACATTATAAACAATATTAAAAAGCCAAGCGCAATGTACGTCCACTACACCGCTGAGTCATGTTTGGAAGTGTTTCAAGTGCTTCATCTATGGGCCAACCTGAACGCTGTAAACGTTCTTTATCATAAAAACCGCCCGCAACCCATTGCGACATGGTCGGTTTCCAATATCTTTTTAAATCTTTAATTTCAAATTTAAACATATTCCATGTCTCCACATTTGCACCCATATTTGTTAAAGTTTGCCAGTCGAATTTTAATTCTAATAATTGATGTGTTGTATATCTTAAAGATGCTAATTCAGAAATTGTCATACGCATCTGTAACATTTTAGACGCATTTAATTTTAAGATATGGCTTTGTTGTGTCCAGGTGAATTTGGATATTTCTGGAGGTCGAATGCCTAATTTTATCATGTGGTCCCAAGTAAATCCAAAATTAATTAACTCGTCGGCTGGATATGTTTTTGATAAAATAGACCACTGAATACGTTCTCGTATCGCATCTTCTGGACAAAACCCATTCATTTTAATGATACTCAATTTCTTATTATGAATAACATTGTCTAAAAAGGTATCGATTTTAGGTGTAAGCGGACTTAATACATCATTAATACGGGCAAAAATAGTCTTATTCTTACTTGGTTGGAGTTGGCGTTTGCGACATCTGGCAACAAGTTCTGCATTCATGGCAGTATTACGGTCATCTCCTAAATCACACAACATACCCGCATCCTGATTACACATCGGACAATTCACTGAATATTGTTCAACGTTTTTTAGAAAACAAGATAAATGAAAAGTATGATTACAATTTAAGATTGCGATATTTTTAGTACCACATTCTTTTTCACAAATAGAACACTGCATTTAGTTTAAAAAATCGTATATTTATAATATAAATTATTTGTTTTAATTTACTGAGTAGTTTCTGCAGTTATTGTAGGCGCGGATTTTTTCTTACTTTTTCTTTTTTTCTTGTTCTTGGATGGAAGTAGGTTACCGAATGCATCGTCGTCGTCGTCGTCGTCGCGGCCGCGACCGGCGTCAGCTGCCCCTCCGCCACCGTCGTCAGCTGCCCCTCTTTGTGCGACTGAAAATCCAAAACGATTACAACGGTGAAGAACAATATCCACAGGTTGGCCTGCGCGTGAATAAGATAATGCTGTTCCAATAATATAGGAAGAAAGTTCACTTGGATTAACACCATAATCAGCGACCATTTTTTCAAATGGTCGAACAACAAATTGAAGTTTTTCACTTGGGACTCCAGTTTGTAAAGCACGTCTTTTTGCGCGGTTTGGACCAACTGTTTCCGGCAAATCGACCGCCAGAACATCACCGGCATGAATTGTATCTCTTCCATTATTAAAAATGGTGTTTAATCCACCCAGTGTTGAAACAAAACCTTGTTCAAAAACATCAACTTCGGGTTTAAATCCTGTGACTGCGATACCCGCGAAATCCAATTGGTCAAGTACAGCCTGCCTTGTTGCTCTGCCAACATTTTGTATATTATTATCGCCGTCAACAACAGCCGCATCGTTAGAGCTAGCACTGTTAACGAGCGAAGAATTGAGGATTACATTTGGTACTTTTAAACCATTAGCGAATGAAAATGCATGCAATTGGTGGTCACGGTATGTTACACCTTGACCCTTTTTATATTTCATGAGAATCTCTCCTTCCATCACATGGAATGCTTCACCTGTGGTAACGGCATTAAAATAAGGATTAATAACATTGCCGTATTTCACATTTTGATAGTGACGAATGTCAAAACTAACATTAATGTCAAATGAGGTTGGGCGGGCAAGTGGTTTAATTCTACGACGTTTAGCAGATGAATAAGACATATGTATTTTATAAAAAGAACTTGATTTATATACGGCAATTTTGTTATTAAATGCGCATGAGTACTTCGATACGTTCTAATAAATTAGAAGCCTCGCTTACTTGATGCGCTCTATTAAGAAGAGTTTTACTAGGTTTTTTGAGTGATACCTGCGAAACAACACCAATGGGGATAATATAAGCAGCGTTGTCAAATGCAAATTCCCCTTCGTCGCAACATTCTAAAACCGCACGAGCTTGATAAACGCGTGCAGTTTCGTCGAATGCATATCCATTTCCATTCGGATCTTCGTATCTTTTGGTATCATTTTCGGTGTTGGTCCTGAAAAATCCAATATACAAAATATCGCCACGTTTTAAAGACCCTTTACTGAGGTCTGGGCTCCACAAACGTGCAACACGGCTTCGACCACGGACATTTACATTCAATAATCGCTGCCACTTACTTCCAGTATCCATATCGTTGTTATAAATCCCTAAAAAATTAATGGCATGTTGGCCTGAAGTAATACTGGCTAATCCATCGTTTCCATCTCTATCTTCGTAGATTAAATCCCCATTAGCATCTTTTTGGGTTCTCAACATGTAATTTAATACAGGTAAATTTAAAACAATGTTTTGGTTTCCATGCGCAACACGTTCATCACGCTGAACAAATAACAAATCTCCTTCCTTGTATCTTTTTTCAAATTCACGGCTAAATGGACGAACAAAAATAGGAGCACGTGCGGTACCATTCGTTAACGTATCTGGTACACGATTATGTAAAGATGGGTTCTGCAACGCATTTATAGTAGGTAACGAACCATAGTCTCTTTTAATTCCAACAGAAGAAGTAAACGAAAAGGGAGAGTTTGAATTAACATCACCTCGGCCTGGAGCAGGGTTTGACAAGAATGCAGTACTAGTCATTTTTTAAAATATCATAGACTATTTATACTGTATATTTATGAAAAGGAGTATGGTTTGATCGATGCCGTTTTTGAACTAGATTCTTTCGACAAAGGACCTTTATAATATTTGATTAAATCCAATTTGTGTTTCGACAATGCAATCCATTGTTTAATTGCTCCATTATCTACACGCGTTCGACCAGTTACATTGTTTCGAGACAAAATATTCTCACGGCGGACGTGTTTCTGCATGGTATTGACGAAATTTATTTCGCCACCTATCATTCTTTTCATATTTAGACGATGTTTACTAAAATGATCTCGACAGGTCGCTGCCGTTACATTTGGAGCTTCAATGCCTTGTCTTTCCAAAGGTTCCTTCACATGACTCTTATACAAATCTGCCTGCAACTGGTAAATCTCCTCGTCGCGAACCTTACCCACCATCTGATTATCAATCTCTAACATACGTGAAATTACCGCATGTGCTTCACCACTTCCACCATCACCATACTGACACAACGCACATTTACATCCCTCAGAGTGCTCTTCTTCTTCATCATCACTAAAATGACAAGGAACAAACTCCCCAGGATCGTCTTCATCCATCATTGTATTGTTATCCGCTACACCGACGGCTTCTAAATCTAAAGGTGGAAGAATATCCATTCATATTATATAAAAAACGTTTAACTTAAATAGGATTTTTTTGTACTTTAACAAACTCTAGAATCATCTATCCAACCACACAATTGACCAAACGTATGCGAAGTTATACGTGCAGCAACATTATAATCCGTGCTATCTTGTGCACCATTTCCACTCCAGCCGCGATGCACGCCATAAATCACGCGTTTGCCCGAATTTGAAAAGTAGGCATACAACCCTGAACCACTTTGACCACCCCAAGTATCCAATAAATGGCGAATTTGGCGTTTCTTTATGGAATGTGTACCATCAAAATCATGGGCCAATTCAAAACCTGTCCAAAACACATCTTGTGGAGTACTATCGATAGTCACTGTTAATCCGTCGTCGTCGCCGGTTCCTCTAGGAGCTGACGCTCCCGGGAATCCATTCAAATTATATGAATATTTTGGAAGACTATTGTCATATCCAAAAGACATCCAACCACGACCTGTTTCAGCACCAGACAATATTATCAATGCATAATCATAATCCCATTTGCCCTTTTTTGTCCAACCTTTAACAGACCAAATACGCGACCAACCTCTATCAATGGGTGCATCTGACCAATCGTCAGGACGAGGCGAATCACATTTAGCAGTAGTACTACACGAAGAACCACCTTGGTCTTTCATCGCCTGATTCATGCATGGACTAAACTGAACACCTTTGACATCTAACCACCCATTTGTATCGGCGCCTTTAGAATCAAAATTATACACACAATGACCCGCCGTCAATACATGTCTTGGACCAATTAATGTACCCGTACATACGGCGCCACTATTTTTGTAAACAATACGTACCACCTTTGTGTAAGGTTTATTATTGATGCATCGCTCATCTCTATCATCTGCATTCGCAGGGTCATTACCTCCTGGACGAACAATGCCCTGTAAACGATGCTCTCCACCATGTTCATATGTTGATAACACTGGGATTTTTGGAAATATATTCTTTAAATTTCCAAGACCCTTCCATAATTTAACAGATGTATTCGAACTAACAACTTCATTCACTTCATCATCATCTTCTTCAACTTCATTATCTTCGCCTTGTTGTTGTCTGTTTAATGCGCAATTTTTTGTAGAATTTCCACCACACAATAATGTAGTCGGCAATTTGCTTGCGTCATATACTGCTTCAACATCAACCTGATATTTTTTCAAGTCAGGCAAAATGCTTTTACGCGAAGTACCTTCATTATCACCATGTTCAACATTTACAACTTTACCACATTCCATTTTTAACACGGCATTAGACAATTTATCACAAGGGACTGGGCATTGTTTTTGAGGTGTGTAGGTTGCAGGATCTGCACCATATACATGGTCCGAATATACAAAAGTCATACCTAAAACAGTTAAAAGTTTAAACATTTTTTTCTATTATTTTTTACATTTAAATACTCCTTAATCGCGCATTACCGCTCCGGCAAAAACAATAATAACCAACAATCCTTTGGACAAAAAAGAAGCCATTACATATGATGTCTCAAATTGGATGGAATATTCTTTAAGTTTTTCAGGCTCGCTGGAATATTTTACGTAATACGCCACCTGAACGGCGTTTATAATAGGAAACACACAAAAACTCAATAAAATGGCCCAATTTAAGACACGGACAAAGTTAAACAATTGTCCGAATAATTCTGCTGTTGGATTTGTATCAACAAGCCAAGGCTGCACCGTATATTCGAAAATATTCCACAATTGCCAAAATTGAAACACAAACACCAAAAACGAGACAATCCATCCCCACAAACGAACTGCCAATTGCGGATAAAAAGAAACGCCAGCTTTCGAATCATACATTTTGTAATCGAAAGGCTCAATCCATTCGATAATACCTCCAAATGTATTGACACACATCATTAATAATGCATTCGCAATCAATAAATAAATATCCGTTACACGCGATAAAGCCAATACAATCACAAACATAATAGACGCTGTAATTGAATATTCTACGTAACGTAACGGCTGGCGATACCTATCTAACCAAGAGCGATATTCTTTGTTTAAAGGCCAAGCCAATAATGCATGGAAAAGAGCCGTCAACACACAAAATGCAGTAATCAATGTCCACAAAGGCCAAAACCCTGTTAATTCTCCATTGTCGTCTTCGTACGGAAGTAAAAACGTGGTATTAAACGGGGGCATAACCGCATCTGGCGCTTGGGCATTACCTGTAACCACTGTATAACCATTTTGTTTTACCAAATCGACTTTGTAATCATTCTTTTCGGAAATGCAATCAAACCATTTATATACATTATCATATTCAGTGCCACCACATGTAGCATTATTAAAAGGTACAGGAACTGGTGTTGGTGCTACTGGCAATGAACGCGTGACAACAAGATTAAATGGGTTTTTTTTAGCAATTCCAACAGACAAAGATATTATGGCAAACACCAAATGAAATGCAAAAGCAGCAATATTTAACTTTTTAAGATTTTCATGAGTTACATCCATCCAACAACATTTTTTAGGTGTTGTTTCTGCGTTGAGAGGTTTCCCTTCTGAAAATAAAAAATGTTCACGTTGAAGTCGAGTCATTGTTAAAAGAACAATACTACTTTTATAGCAACTTTTTCTAAAAAGCTCAGCACTCAGCAGAAACAAACTTTTGCAAAAAAGTTTTGCAAAACACTGACTTTTTCTAAAACTTTTAGCTAAAACTTTTAGAGAAAAAAATATTCTAGGAATAAGACAAAATTCTCTAAAAGTTTTAGCTAAAAGTTTTAGAAAAACAAAAAAATTTCAAAAGTTTTTTTTTTAAAGATATCGAAAACGCATAATATTTGCAACCAGGTGTGCCGCCATTTTTTCTTTATTTTCTAACCATATTTCATAACGACCTATAAATTGTTCAATACTTTGTGCCTGGTTTAATTGGTATATTATTGAGCCGTCCATATCTATTTCCCCTTGCGGTGCAACAAAATGAAACCCATTCGCAAACAAACTATTTTGAACAGTAGCATAATGTACATTATTAACATTTTGTAACATTTCATACAAAAAGATAGGGTTATTCCTTAGATTTTGTCCTAAAAAAAGAATTGCCCTAGAATGGGTTTGAATGGCTCTCCGCATAAGGTCTTCTTCATCTGCAAATGGCGTATATCTTACCAATTGGCCACATCCGGGTACATCGTTTAATAATCGCATGACCATTGCGCGGCCTTCTTCTTGAACGCTTTCTTGAGTTCTGTCATCGCCGTTAGTTAAAAAGCCGCGTTTATGTTCATGTGCAAATTGAAAGTTTCTCCAATCAGTGCGGACAGCTAGTTCTATAAAATCTTCTTTGTTTCTATCTTGTGCTTGTAAATATTCAAATACATTTGCATTTGTAGCCATAGCAGCGGCTACAAATGCGTGGGCAGACAATAAACTATTGTCTGCCCAATTATAAGAATGATAATCTTCGTGAATAGCTTTGAGCATAAAATGGCCATTCGTTAGAAAAGAATCGTCCGCATGTTGAAATTGGTCAGAACCATGACATTCTACAGCTTTTAAAACAATATCTTCATCATTTTGCCAGGATTCGGCATCTCTCAAAAACTCTTCGTAATATGGAATAATTTGTAGTACCAATTTTTTTTTCTCTTGTATTATATAATAATCATCCGCGATATTGCATTCTAAATAAGTTATGAGAGTTGCAAATATACTTTCTTTTTTGTCATCATCAAGGTCGCCAAGACCTTGAATAACTAATTCAATGACCGCGTCAGTGATTAAATCATCATCTGGTAGTGAGGCCAAATAACTCGCATCTTTATTTAATACATGGTTGTACCATATATCAATGTCGTATTGTAAACTATATCCAGAAGATAATATAGCATCTAAATCATAGTTATCGCGTTCATTTGAACGTTCTAATGCACATATTAGAACATCTCTATCGTTTGACAATAAATATTTAAGGCCACCCTCGTCCAATTGACCAATGAATTCTGCATATATTTCTGCGTTATAAAGTACTGCATCGTAAAACAAAGTAGTTAAATATGGTCGTAACTGGTCTAAATGGTCTTCAAGGCTTTGTATTAGTTCCGTAAAGTATTCCGCGTTATAGCGAGTATTGCTATAATTGACCCAGGCATCGATAATATTTTCATTTCCTGAAAATATACCAACATATTCATCGAACAAATATTCTTCTAACAATTGCATTCGTTCTCTATGGCGTTGAATGACGGTTTGATTATTATCTATACCTTGCCATTGTAGAAATAATTGTTCCCAATTTATAAGACGTGGGCGTTGTTTTGGACGCGGTTGAGTTGATGGAGTTGTTGGTCTGCGTTTTGGTGGTTCCGTAGAAATGAAATGGCGAAACATTATATTGTATCACCATGATATATTTATAGGGATTTTTTTTTAAAGATGAACATATGTGTTTATAAAAACAATATTATATGATTATAATTATGAAATGCATCCGTTGCGATTGTTGTGTTTAGGATTATTTTTTTGGAATGTGATAGGATTTATAACATTGGCTATAAATAAAGATACGGCCGCAGTCGTGCTTATGGGTGGATTTATGCCACTGATGAGTTTTATTTGCATATGTGTAGAATTAAATAGAAGCATACGTGAGTATTTGAAGTATACAAACGAAGTTACGCCCGTAGAAGAGCCTTTAATGGAAATTCCCGAAAATTCTGTCTGAAAATGCTACGCATATGGGGATTCCAAAATAGATCTATATTAATAATTAAAACAACAGTGACGAATAATGGAGAAAGAATTTAAGCGCATCGATTTCGGTGTTCTTAGTCCTGCCACTATTCGTACTATTTCTTTAGTGGAGGTGACCACATCTGAATTGTACAAAGACAACAACCCCTGTGAAAACGGACTACGCGACCCTCGTTTTGGTGTAAATTCGCGTCATGGGCGTTGTACAGCTTGTAATAAGATGTGGTCTGGTTGTAGTGGTCATTTCGGCCATTTTGAACTTCCAATTCCGTGTTATCATATTGGGTGGATGGTAGAAGTTTTGTGGTGGATGCGACGTACTTGTTATCATTGTGCCAGAGTATCCCCAGTTGCCATAAAAAAGTGTACTTACTGTTCAAAGATGCATCCAAAATGTTCTAAATTGGATACAACAACAATACGAATTCTAGAAGAAAATAAGCCTATTCGTGTTATAATGGCCCATGAAGTTTATGAATGGTTTTCTAAAATTTCTGACGAAGACGTGTTGGTTCTTAATAAATCAGGTAGACCCTTTCACCCATCTTGGTTAGTCTTAACAGTATTGCCAATACCACCAAATGCTGTTCGACCTTCACCAACACGAGATGGCGAAGAAGTCAGAGGGGAAGATGACATTACACGCCGGCTTATTTATATTTTAAGAGTTGCGAAATCATGTTCTCAAGTAATTAAAGACAAAGAAAATTCAGTTGTAAAAGAACATGCCTATCAAAGAATACAAGATGCCATACACATGTATTTAGACCAAACGCGAATGCCTTCAAAATATAAAAATGGGAAAAATTCTAGACAAAAATCCATTGCTGAACGTTTAAGAAGTAAAACAGGACGTTTGCGTGGAACACTTATGGGGAAACGCTGTAATTTTACAGCAAGAACAGTCATTACGGGCGACGCAATGATGGATATGCGCGATGTAGGTGTTCCCAGACAAGTTGCAGAAACATTAACCATTGTTGAAACGGTAAATCGGCTTAATTATGATAAAATACGAGAAATGGTATCTTCTCAAGATAAACGAATTCGATATATCATAAATAAAGAAGGTGTGCGTTTTGACCAAAAAACGGTACGTGGCCAATCAAATATTCAAGTGGGGTGGTCTGTGGAACGTCAACTCAAAGATGGTGACCTTGTATTGTTTAATAGACAACCGAGTCTCCACAAAATGTCAATCATGTGTCATAGAGTCAAAGTAATGGAAGGTAAGACATTTAGACTTAATTTAACGTGCACAACACCATATAACGCCGATTTCGACGGTGACGAGATGAACCTGCACGCTTTACAGACCTACGCTGCCCGTGCTGATGCTTTAGAGCTCATGTCTGTGGCTAAAAATATTGTTTCGCCTCAAGCAAATCAACCTGTCATGGGCATTGTTCAAGATTCGTTGTTATCGGCATATATGATGACAGCAGATGACGTTTATCTCGACAAATCAGAAATCTGTGACATTTGTATGTGGATTGAAGGGGCAGAATTGCCTGCTCCTTGTATAACAACGCCTAAAGAACTATGGTCAGGTCGTCAATGTATGTCATTATTATTTCCTACGGATTTTCATTGGGAAAGTGGGAATACTAAAATTGTAAATGGTCAATTATTATCTGGCCAATTGGGTAAAAAACATTTGGGCAGAAGTCATGGGTCTATTATTCATATTTTATTTAATGACTATGGACCAGAAAGAACCGTACAATTTATCAATGAATTACAAAGGATAAACCATATATGGTTTTCCACACAAGGATTTTCAATTGGTATTGGAGATATGCGTATCTCCAAATCAACAGCTGAAAGTGTACATAATGAATGTGCCTCCATTGATACCGACGTAGAAGATTTATACGCCAAATACAAAAACCCAGAAGCAAAAATTAATCAAATGTTAAATGAAACGAGAGATTCAATGGGTCTTATAGCGCAAAACGACATGTCAAAAGACAATTGCTTAGGATTAATGGTTAAATCAGGGTCAAAAGGTTCGAAAGTTAATATTATGCAAATTACCGCATGCGTAGGCCAACAAAATTGTAAAGGTAAACGAATGATATCTACAATAAGTGGGCGTACTTTACCAATGTTTCGTTCTGGCGACCGGTCTGTACGTTCTAAAGGGTTTGTACGCCATTCTTACATAGACGGACTAACGCCTGATGAATATTGGCACCATACAGTTGGTGGTCGTGAGGGTTTAATTGATACTGCCGTAAAGACAAGTACCACAGGGTATATCCAACGTCGCCTTGTAAAATCTTTAGAATCGTTACATGTTGCAAATGATAAAACAGTCAGAGATTCACAAAAAAGAGTCATACAATTTCAATATGGAGAAGATGGTCTTGACAGTATGTATCATGAAATGGTCACTTCTCCATTTGATGATATCAATACAAACGAAGAACTAGCGCAAGAATATGAAACATTAAGTGATGAATGGGACCAAATTCAAGATGCCTATCATTTATGGAAATTTGCAGCTGAAAATAAATTTGAGAAAAATAGTAAATGGGCCATTGTTGTACCCGCACAACGTATCTTTGAAAAATTCAAAGACAATGGTATCATTTTAATTTCACGAGCAAGAACAATTGTAAAAAAACTACTTGATACCATACAAACAAACCTTTTGACAAAGGCATATGTTCTGTCGATATTAGCATCCAAAAGAATATACCAACAATGTTCAGAAACTGCACTACTCAAAATAGTAGATATTCTTATAAAAAAATGGACAAAATCCCCTGTAACACCGGGAGAAATGGTCGGTACTGTCGCTGCACAGTCTATTGGCGAGCCTACGACTCAGATGACACTAAACACATTTCATTCAGCGGGTAATTCTGCAAAAAATGTCACCTTGGGAGTTCCTAGATTTGAAGAATTAATCAATGCTGCCGCGAAAATTAAAACACCGGTCTGTTCAATCTTTACAGATACGAACGATAATATAAAAACGTGGGAAATAATGAATAATATTAAAGGAACACGTGTGCGCGATATTCTACAAAAACACACCTATACCAGAAAAGACTTAACATCCGAACTTCAAGAATATTTAGAATTGCCAGATAATCAAAGATGGTCAAATAAAAAAACATCTTTGGTCATGAAATGCGAACTTAATAAAAAACAACTTGTTCAGCGAAATATTACACTTTGTGAAATAATCAATACATTAAGAAATATGCCTATTAGTAAACATGTTGCATTTGCATATGTTGAAAATATACCAAATACGCCCATTTTATACGTAAGAAGCAGAAAACAAAATATACAGGAAGAAACATTTTATTCACATATGAAAACAGTCCTTAATACAACTGTTAAAGGCAGTCATATATTTAAGAATGTTGAAGCAAAACATGACGGCAAAAAATTTACAATTGATGCAGAAGGTTCAGACTTGGAATTTTTATTTAAAGTTGAAGACATCAACCAAAAAGAAACAAAATGCAATGACGTCTTTGCAATACTTAAAACATATGGCATTGAAGCCGCACGAACTGCAATTCTTAGAGAAATTCATAATGTTCTTGGAGTATATGGCATTTATGTAAATATTAGACACCACATGGTTATTGTCGATTGGATGACGTGGTCTGGGAAAATTATTGCACTCACGAGACATGGTGTTAAAAAAATGATGGAAAGTACAACGCCTTTAAAAAGAGCAACATTTGAACAACCTGTTGAAATATTTCACCATGCTGCCTATAAAAATTTATCAGATGAATTATCTGGCATTTCTGAACAAATTCTTATGGGAAAAGAACCCAAGTGTGGTTCATATTTTGACCAGGTTTACACAGACCCAGAATATGAAAAAACATGGAAAACAGAAGATTGGAAACCGCAAGATATCGAAATCGACGATGATATTATTATGGACGAATGGGTCCCAACAAATGGATGGGCATCACATACCACGTTTGCATCACAACCAGAAGCACCATTATATAAACAACCATTGCCTCAACCACAGGCACCCGCTTGGCAACAACCACAGGTACCCGCTTGGCAACAACCACAGGCACCCGCTTGGCAACAACCACAGGCACCCGCTTGGCAACAACCACAGGCACCCGCTTGGCAACAACCACAGGCGCCAGTATCGCCTGATTACGCACCAGTATCGCCTGATTACGCACCAACTGAACCTAAAAATGTATCTACATATAGTCCGGCATCACCGGCATACAGTCCGACATCACCGACGTATAGTCCGACATCACCAGCATACAGTCCGGCCTCACCGGCGTATAGTCCGACATCACCAGCATACAGTCCGGCCTCACCGGCATACAGCCCAGCTTCACCGGCATACAGCCCAGCTTCACCGGCGTATAGTCCGACATCACCGGCATACAGTCCGACATCACCGGCATACAGTCCGACATCACCGGCATACAGTCCGACATCACCGGCATATAGTCCGACATCACCTGTATTACCAGTGCCATCTGTAAAAAAAATAAAAACAACATCTCCGCGTAAAAAACAAAAAATTAATATAAAGTAGTGTTTAATTTTAGAAAATGAAAACTAATAATGATATGTGTGATAAAAAAACTCGTATTTGGACATGTCGTATTGGTTTATTAATAACTGTTTGTGGTGTATTATGTTTGATGATTTTTCAAATTTGGACATATTATTTTTCTCTTGTTAACCAAATGGATACGATAACTTTTTCATCTCCTGAAATAAAACATATAATAAAATGGTGTCCAGAATCCGAAGACGAACTTATATTTGAAACTTGGAATGTGGATATTTGTAATGTTTTAACCTACGAAACGGCGTATTGTTCAATACCCGACCCGGTGGAAAATTATTTTATCGAATCATATGATTCTAATGCGATATTAAATGAAACGTCGTTATATTTCAATTTCAGTCCTGACAAATGTAATCTGATTAAAATCTGGCAACTTCCCTGGGGCAATAATATAAAATTTTAGTATATAATGGGCTTTTATATTGAAAATGTTTAATAGATTCAGTTCTTTTGTATTTGGAGTTATAACTGGCGTATATATAAAAACGGATTATCCCTCTGGTATAGATATGTGGTCAAATTATTGGGATTCTATTGATATAGAATCTAAAAAAAGGATAGTATATAAATAAATATCGTATTAATAAATGAGTGGTAAATTTAGTTCTTTTGTACTTGGAGTTTTAACTGGTGTATATATAAAATCAGAATATCCATCTGAAGTTGCTTTTGTTGTTCCCGAAATAAAAAAAAATATCAAAAAAATTCGTGTTTTCTTTGAACAATTGGAAGAAGAATCACGAAAAAATAGTGATAATTAGCATATAAGTATGGAAAAAAAACAAATATTATGTTTACTGAACATCATAGTTTATTAGGTGCAGAGGTTGTAACAATGCTGGGTCTTATTTCTATTGTTATTGGTTGGAGTAAAATAAAGAAATTAAATTGTGTGCCTTCTTCTGTTGTTGCTGTGTGTTTGGGATTAATAACTGCAATGACAATACCCGGTTCGCGTGATATGCATTTTATTTCTGAAATATTTTTATATTTACTATTGCCTCCTATTTTATTGAATTCGGCATTGCAATTTCGCATAGAGTCATTAAAACGAACGTGGTTATCTTCTTTTTTATACGCTTGGCTTGGTACATTGTGTTCCATTTTAATTATTGCGTGGGGTATATTAGTTTGGACCTCGAATACAGAGATAAACTTCAGTTTTGTAGATGCGTTATTAATGGCGTCATTTTTGGCACCAACAGATACAGTAGCTACCATTTCATTGGCTTCAAATATAGATTTGGAAGATACGTATTTTCCAGAAGTGTTAGAAAATGAATCTGTGATGAATGATGCTATTTCTGTAGTATTAGTTCGTCTTTTCTCTCGAATGGCCCAGCAGCATGAATCTTTAAACCGCTGGGTTCCTATGGAAGCTATTGGGTTTACTGTGTTAAATGCAACAGCCGGTGCTATACTTGGTTTGAGTGGGGGATATATTATTCGTCATTTAAAAATAAAAGAAATGACCTTTCATTTCGTGTCTGCTTTATTTATATATTCATGTTGTGAAGCGTTGGGGTTATCTGGTATAGTTGCTTTATTTGTTTATGGCAGTACAATTCGTGATATAACTTCTGAACATATGAAATCAACTGTATCTAGTTTATCAGAGATTGTCGAAGCTTATGTTTATATAATGTTGGGATTAGCTTGGCAAAATTATAGCACTGCAAATTGGGGGATATCGTTTATGATATTAGTTGCATGCGTGGTTTCGCGCGTAATCGTGGTATTTGTTTTGGGGGGTTGTCTTCGTTTGTGTGGGAGAAAACAGTGGACAATGCGAACATTGTTATTTTTTTCAATGTGTGGTGTACGAGGGGCTATTTCATTTGCATTATGCATGGGCATGGAAACAGATTATACTACATTTGTACGGTCAACAACATTCATGGTGATTATATCTACCATTATTATAATGGGTTCTTTACAAAGATGCATGCATATTATATTGTTAGAACCTGACAAAAATATATTAGAACCTGGCAAAGATATTTTATTATTGTAAAGGCGTTTTCCTTCTCATTTTAGCACGGTATTCTGAGCTAGAACCAGCTTTGTCGTCATAATCTATAAATTGGCATATGATACCATGAAATAAAGATGAAAATGTTTTTGCAATTTCATTCCTGTTTTTTGCACCAGTAATTACTATTTTTCCCGACCTAAATAATAAGAATACCAATTTTGGCGCGGTTGTTCTAAATACTAATCCTGGAAATAGGTCTGGTTCATAAGATACGTAAGGCCCATACATCCTGGACAATTCTAAAAGTTTAAGTGTATGTGGTAATTCGGCAGATGCAACTATATTTTGAATTTTAAAATCTCTGAAACTAACCGGAATTCCATGTTTTTGTAATAAACGAACATATTTTCTACTAGCTAGTCTTGATTCAATTTCTGTTTTGGCCCCGGTACACACCATGTTTCCAGATGCAAAAGCCAATGCCGTTGTTCGAGGATATCGAATTCTAAGAGTTGCAGCTGCAAATTTTTGAGGATTATACTCTACAAAGGGTTTACGCAGAGAAATAGATCTTAAATCTAAATAATCAACACCTAAATTAAACGTTGCAACAACATTTTGTAATTCAAATTTTGGAATAGAAATTTGTTTCTTTGAATCACGTTCAAAGCGTTGGAGTTCTTCTTCTGTAAATTTTTTTTGGTTTTTCTTTTTCTTTTTAATATTGGAATCGTTGCGTTTGCGTTTGTGTTTTCCTTCTTTTAATGACATTTTATTAAAAGAAGGAGTAATATAATGGATCGATAAAACATCCATTATATAGTCAAAAACTAAAAAATGCCTATATATAAACGGGTGGATTTTAAAATATATGTTTGGTATATTACATATTTTTATTTTGCTGGGCGTCGTATTAGGCCATTCTCAACACCATGACCCATTAATTATAGAATACGACACGCCTAAGTTTTCGACTTCGCAATACCAAAGGGTATACAATGATACCAGGGATGAATATGTTGCCAATAAACAACGTTTATTTGATGTAGCGCAAGACTTTAAGGAGGCAAAAGCAGCATATACTGCGGCCGTAAATGTACAATTGGGTCAAGCTGTAGATAGCGGTGGTAATGTTATTCACGATACTTGTTCGTGGTTTTCTTATGTAGCGCGTGATGAAAGTTGTAAGGTACAAGGTTCGTCCGGAGAAGCATCGACAACTGCCACTGTAGCTACAACTGCAACAGGAAGTGTATTAGGATTTGCAATTTTAAAAAAAGTTTTAGATGGTGGATGTACTGGTTGTTGTGGTGCTGCTGTTGGAGGGGCAATTGGCGCGAAAGCGGCTGGTGGCGGCGGCGGGGGCGGTTACGGCGGGGGCGGCGGCGGTTACGGCGGACGTTCATACAGAGACTACAGCCAAACGATGGGTTCGAATACAATAGAAATGCCATTATTACCGACGGCGGCGGCGCCATCGCCTATAATAAAAAAGAAAAAGAAAAAGAAAAAACAAATATGGTTGGTCTGTATGATAATATTGGTTATTATTATTGTTGGTGTTATTTGTTTCGCTTTAACTCAAGATAGCGAATAAACAAAAAATTGACTGTATATAAAGGACATTATTTTAATTTATAAAATGCGTTTATCAATAGTTATACTTTCCGCTATTTTAGCATTTGGTTCTGCCCATTTTAACGTGGAAGAATATGCTAGAGTATACAGACAAAAACGTCACGAATTTATTCAGGCGAAACATGCAGTTATCATGTCAGAAGGCCCTTATATCGCAGCAAGAAATGCTTACATTGCAGCTACGGCAATGTTGTCGAACGCTGAAATCCCAACAGATAACGCCGACCCGCGTCAATCGACACCTCTTTCTGACGGCGGTGAGAGTTTGGTTGGTTCTGTCGATTCCGTTTCAGTGCAGCCTCCGTCACGTCGTCTTCTTCAAGGCCGTAAATTAGCAAACACTGAGAATGATGGTAACTATGGGACATTACACGATGACCGTGGTGAAAATGACAATGTAAACAATGATGTACCAAATGCTCCAGGTAACGATGTACCAAATGTGGGCGACAATGTGATTGATCAAGATTATGGTGTTCAATCTGGTGACGATATTGTATCTGGCGAAGGTGAAAACGCCCAAGTCGATTTGCCCGGACCTTCTATTTCAGAACAAATGCAGAAATATTCCGATGATTATCAAAATTCCCGTGCTATTTGGTTGGCCGCGAAACACCGCCTAACCATCTCGGAAGGACCTTATTTGGCAGCCCGCGAAGCTTATCTTGTAGCGGCAAATTCATACACAAATACACTTATCCCCAAGGACGGTCAGCCTCATTTGTGGGATACTATTTTCAATAAAGATGACTATGCTAAAGAAGTTAAAATTAATAAAGTTCGCGCGCCCGATATATAAAGTTATAAAAAAAAAAGTATTTAATGTAATTTAATTATATAAATGTCTGATACTCCACTTTTAACTTCGTCTAGTTTTCAAACCTTGTTTACAACGATATGGAATTCTTTAGATGATATATTATTATGTATAGGAATGTTTATGATTGCTCGAATTATTGCCAAAGCATTAAAATGGAGTTTACATGAATATTTTGATACAAGTAAATTTATATCACAGGTGGTCGAATTTTTATTCATGACAATAGTGAATATATTTTTGATTAGTCATTTATGTAACCAGGCGATTCTTCAAGCTTTGTTTGGTGGTATTTCGATTGGTATTGGTTATGCGTTTCAACCGTATATTATTTCATTCTTTACAGGAATGATGATTCGTGCCGAAAATGTATTTGGACCGGGAAACCAAATTACTGTTCAAGGCCAAAGTGGGGAAGTCGAACACATTGGCATGTTTTATGTACATTTAAAAGATGGTTCATGTGTTCCAAATGCTATTTTCCAAAGTGCTATTTTTTCAGTCAAAAAGAAAAAATAGAAAATGCGAAGATTAAGTTTATACTAATATATAAAGGACTAAGTACATTAAAAAATGTTTTTTGAACGTCAATTTTCCCAAGAATGTGGTTTACATGCTATTCATAATATGTTTAAAAGCGCCGCAGTTACACGTCATGATGTCCATGGAGCGTGTGAATCTATTCAGAAGAAAACGGGCGACTCCACTTCCAATCATGAATCATATTCTGGCGATTGGTCTTGCGAAGCCATTTTAGAAACGATACGAAACAAAGGGTATGTAGTCGAGCGTGCAGTGTATAGTTCAAAATCATCTAGAGTTTGGAGTGAACCACCCATTGAAGATTTAATAAATGAAGATGATTTTAGAGGCATGATTGTGTATCAGCCATTTAACCGTCATTTTACATGTGTTAGACCCGAAACAATATCAGGAGAAAAATATCTCTATTATGTTGATTCGATGGCAAGAGGTCCTATTCGTATTTCACCACGGCTGGTTACAAGACGATGTCTTTCAAAAGCATATAAATGGGAACCATATATTGTGAAAGGTCCAGAAATGGAATTCGTACCTATAAAAGAATATTCTGAACCTATGAAAATAATAGATTATTGTAGTCGTGCTTCAAAACGTCAGAAATTTACGCCATCGTCTCAATTTCTAAAAGCCTGGAAGAATACCAATACCAAGTCAAGCCTATCGCTATACAGATAGCCCATTTTGGGCTTTGTAAATCAGATTGAGGAGCACGACAAATGGGACATGTTGGCATACGTTCATATACTGTTAATTCTTTATTTTTCCATTTTTCCCAGCAAAAAAAACAAATTTGATGATTACAATTTAAAGTTGAAATTTTTCGGCGTGATTTATAACATATAGGACATTCAAACATTTAATACAAAACATCTACTATTTATATCTCTTTCCAGATAGGTTGGTTACTAACCATCATAGATCTTCTTCTTAATTTATCTATCTTTGAGCGCATCACTTCATAAGACACGGATTTTGTACGGAAACTTTCTAATACATCAAGACACATATTCCAATAATTCATATCGAAAGGAATCCGCCACATCCGTGTTAAAAGGGGCGTCCATACGACAAATAGCGTTTCTTTTGTTTTTTGAGCCGCCATCTCCATGTGAATTTGTGTCATGTAATAAAAAGCCGGCACTTTCCATTTTTTTTCAACCATTTTTTTCATGGCTTCGGGTGAATTTTCTTTTCCGTCGCGTGTATATCGCCCAGGACATTTAATTTCGACGTTTGCGTGCCATTTGGGCGTTTTCCCGTCCTCTTCAAAGACAATAATAGCACCATCTGGAGATGCTGCATAAATATCATCGATAGGCATTAAAGGACAGTCGAAAAATACCGAATTTGGAATATTGTCTATAATGGCTTGGGCGGCAATGTCTTCTTTTTCACTTCCCCAAGCCATGCGTTTTTTAGAAGTTTCATCAAACTCTTCTTTTCCATCGCCCAACCATAAATTAAGAATTTCATCCCAATCTTCTTCTGATTTAAACTGGAAAAATAAATTAGAGGGTTTACTTCCGGTGATACGTCCTTCACGTTGATTTAACCACTCTTCTGTACCTTGTTCTGGAGATGTAATCCCCTGATCTTTTAAAGTCCATATGCGTTGCATAGTCGTCTATAAATATACCATTGTTAAACGAAACAAACATTATGGACCGTTCTTATTCTTTGCATAGTCGTGTTCGCACAGTTCAACCGCAGAAAAAAAAACGCCGCAAGCGCAAATTTACCTATGTTGAGCACAATACACATGAATCATATATATATAAATGTTATCACTGCAGTAAAGATGTCTATTTTTTGCCAGGACATGAACTAGTATGTACACACTGTCATGGACGCATTGTTGTAAAACCGTCTACAAAAACGAAACGGATATTGGATGCGCGCTAAGATCATAAGTAGTTTATAATATTTTTAATAAATGAATTATATTGTTTCAAAACGTCTTCAGCCTTTTTTAGACCCTGTATCGTTTACACGACTACAACAAACATCAAAAACAGACTATTATTCTACCGAATTGTGGGATTTATATGTCCAAACGCGCTTTCCATCTCTAAATTTCATGGAAAATTCTAAAAAAGCTGTTGCATTTCATTACATAATAAAATGGGCTTTATGCTTACCAACAAAACCTTTAACAATCGTCTGGTTCCAACAAATTGTAGATTGGCTACAGTATAAGTGTTCTATTTATTTAATACACAATACTTTTTTTAGATATGATTCATCTATTTTTTTTGAATTAAATTTTGATAATCTAAATTCATCCCAATGGTTTCATTGGGAACGATTGAAACATCGTTATCACAAACATCATAATGACCTATATAAATTGGAAAAAAGATATAGATATGCAAGTTGGCATACAAGTCATAAACGTCCATTGTTATGCTTCTAAATCGCCTTTTGTTGTATGTTTTCCTTCAACCCAATGTCAACCACGTCAAGCAAATTTGAAAAAATCAGAGTCAGAAACATTCATGATTGATGAAATTAAACCTACATCTTTAGTATGTATGATGTACTGCACGCGGAAAAATGACGAAAACAAAACAGTGACACACCCCATGGGGTCTGCATTACTTCATCTGCATTCAAATAGAATTGAAAACATTGTTATGAAAGATTACACCTCAAACCCTCCACTAAAAACAGGCATTGTTGTTATGAAAATTACACCAAGTATAAACTTACAACCCATACAATTACAATCTATTGTAAATTTAAGACAAAGTTATTCGGCGGCAGAAGCAAATTTAAAATGGATTGGAGGGTTTGGAAAAAGGGGACTCGCGCCAGTCGTACACGGATTAAAATTAGTTCATTCGCCCTATTATATTAATCATATGGGTATGTGTCTTCCGTCGGGAGCATTCTGCATGATTCCGACATATATTGACAACCATACAAAAGTAGCCATACAATCACATAACGATCGTTTACAAATTGCACTTTGTCGAAATATGATGTCAGCAGAAGAGTTCATTCAACATTGGTCAAATTGCGAAAACAAACCTCTTAATCATCATAAACGCGCTTGTCTACAAGTAGTTGCAGATGCATTAACTACACATACACGCATCGTTATACGATATACTGCTGATACACAATTAACGCCCATGCCGAAAGGTACAGAACGATGGGAAATACCCAGAGAACCAGCCGCCGACAAAACACAATCTTACACGGGTGATTGTGAAGATTATGCACGTGAAATATACCAACAAGTCAAAGAAATACAACAATGGGTTACACCACAATGGAACACTACCGCCATTGAAACAATGTCAGCCATTCTACACATGTATGTACCTACTATTGAACAAGGCGCCGTTGCATCTTTTGCTCACACAAAATACATTACATATGAGGCAGAATATAGAAATCATATTTGGGGGGGGTTACATCCAAGACAATCATGGTTTACAAACGTAGATATTACCAAAGAACAACAACCCATATTAGAAAAGGCTATGCATCGTTTGTATCAAAAATGGCCGAAACAACCCTGTGAAGATTTTTTACCTTTGTTACATTTAGAAGGAACTGGAGATGTATTACCGATTGTATTGGAACGCATACCCAAAACCATTGCTAAAATATATTCTGCAAAACAACAATTAGAAAAACAACACCCACAATTATACGGAATGGAAACACCAGATATGTCTATTCAAATGCATCATGCATCTCCATTTTATAAATTTGCGATTGCATGCATGTCTGATGTTTTCTCAGATTGCGGATGGTTAGATTATACATATACGCACGAAAACAAATACGGAACGCCCATTCAATTATGGGCTATGGGCAAAGCACATATGCGACCTTCAACAACGCATTCAAAAGACACCATTCAAACTTTTAAAAATATGATGGCGATTGAAAGACCTATTCAACCATTACTTACACGTTCTGTCTGTATTCAAGCACCAACACCTTTTAAACGGTTTCTACGCTATGGACAAAAAACACCCATTCCGAAAATTCACACAGAGAGAGAAACACAAATAGCTACCTATAAAATACACGATACAACATGGTACGAAATTTACTTTAAAATTTAATATTTTGTTTTTTAAAATCTTACATATAGTTTTTCTTTTCCCAAGCATCCGCACCTTCGCGCTGCATGCCATGCTTCATGCGAGGCTCCGCAGACAGTTCTTCCGCCAATGTGATGCCAGGAGTTATGACAGACTCTACGTCAACATAGTCATACAAGTTGTAACCCAGTACCAGAAGAGGACCAGGACGAAGTTCTGTACCCTTGGGTCGTCCGAAATAACGGTCTTCGTCTTTAATCACCAATTGAACACCATCAGCAGTATTTTTTGTCAACATGCCACCAACGCCAGATGATGACGAATAATCGCCAGGATCTACAAATGATGGCGCCGACATATTAAATCTGTTGATTTCGTCCTCATTAAACGATACATCCGCAGAATCGGGGGAAATTAGGCCGTAGTTGGAATACAACGCCGTTTGAATGGCACAGTTTCTAAATACAAACAGCGAATCTCCGAATCTTGAAAGGTCTTTGGGCTTTGGATTGCCGTCTTTGCCAACGTCATCCGGGAGTCCAGTGATGAAATTTTTAAAGTATTGGGCGACTGCAGTGACAGGAATAGACTCGCCGCCTTTTGTTTCGTTAAAAGGCGATTTGAACTTGAGAGTGAATTTACCACCTTCGGCTGCTTGTTCTTGTGCAACTGTGCGTTCCTCTTCCAGTGTAAAATACGGATTAAACTCCAATGCCGCCCTTTGAAAATATGACAAATCAACATTGATTTTGAGCCGTGTAAACAATGAAGCTAAATCAAGCTTGAATTTGTACACGTATTCGAATCCAGTCACTTCTTTTGTTTTGCGGTCTTTCTTTTCATTTCTGTCCACTTGTACGTGCTCGCCAATCAAAAACTTACGGCGAAATTCTCCATCTCCCAGTTTTAAAGGGTTGAGCTTCAAGGCCTTTGGAGTAAAAAATAGTTCTCCACTACCATATCTAATAACCAGTGCGTTTGCGAGTGCACTTGGTCTTAGTTTTTCACGGAAGAGTTGCACAACGGGGACGTTTTGACGCCCTCTAGCGATTGCACCAAGAATTGAAGCGTAAAAGTCTTCGCTTGTTGGTTCGAGGAGATATTCTTCAAACGCAAGTTTTTCGGCAAGATATCTGAGAAAGTTTGGTTTATTTTCTTTTGACTCACCGGCGTCTTTACTATCTTTGCGAGCTTTTTTTGAAGGGGAACCATGCTCAGCAGGCTTCTCGGCCGGTGCTGGTGCTGATGCTGCTTCTTTTTCTTTCATTACTGCATCTCGGGATTCGACTGTGTGTGGCTTGACGTGGACTTTCATCATTGGGGGATCAGACATGTTTGATGTTGTGTTGTGAGGATTAAATAGTACAATTAAATAGAATCAAGAATAATTTTAAAATATGTTGGAATGTCTATACTTTTGGAATGTCTATACTTTACAATATTGGTCATGTTGACACAATTGGTGTAACATTGACATACCATTTTTAATATCAGGTAACAATTGGCCTAATATTTTTAAACTGTTACGCATTTCTGGTAATACAATTTGGACATCTTGGAGTGTTGTTTGTACTTCTGTGACCATGGGTGTCAAATCTTCAAGAGCAATAGAAAGACGAGAGGCTATGACAACCATAACTATAAATTCCAACATGACAAACAATAAAGTGGTACAAATACATACAGGTATTATGTATCTTCTCCAACCTGTATGTGGTGTGTTCGGGTCAAGTAATTGAAATGGGATGGACATTTCATATAAAACATAGACATTTATATTCAAATACGTATTTTATTTTTATGAATTTAATGACTATTTAGTTCATAATTTATGGATAAATGCCGACTCCTCGTACATGTTCTTATTGTGGAAAAACATTCATGACTTCGACATATGGTATAATATTTCATGTTCAAAAATGCAAAGATGCTCCTTCGGAATTGCGTGAAACCATTCTCAAACCACCTGAAAAAAAAAAGTTTAAAAAAAAAACACTGACTTTTTCTAAAAGTTTTAGCTAAAACTTTTAGAGAATTTTAGCTTATTCCTGGAATATTTTTTTCTCTAAAACTTTTAGCTAAAAGTTTTAGAAAAACAAAAAATTTTCAGAATTTTTTTTTTGTATAAAGGTTTTGTAAAATTTCTAGAATATGAAATTCTGTTCCGAATTGTGGCAACAATATATTCACTGTATTATTCAAAAAAATAAAAACATTACTAAATGTAATGAATTGCATGACATTTGGAACAGGTGTCATTATTCCAGACATTCTATAATTAGATATTCATCTGGCCGTTAGTCCCTATTTAAACTCATTGTTTTTAAATACTTTATGAATTTCGCTGATAAATATATTTACGCAAAAAATGGAAATGAACTCAGACCTTCGTTAAAAAAGTTACAACAAGCCTTTATGAAGAGTCAGATACGTCTTTATCTAGCTACATTGGTCATTGTTGCCATCACTATAGCCCTAGGTGGCACAAGAGAGCGTAAAGAAGTGGCCCAGCCCAAATTAAGGTATAGAACATCCTGGCCTTTAAAATTTAGTTCTGGAAAACCCACGAGTACGCCAATTTTATATTGTGGAGATGATAACCCAAAGGGATATTATTTGGAAAATGGTAATTTTACGCCATATGATGATTCTGCCGACAATTTGTGTGATACAATACCGGGTTGGTTTTGGATTGGGTCTCCTGCATTATCTAGTATATTTCCTTTTCTTCTTGTGGTCCAATATGTTTCGCAATTTTTATTTTTAAAAACAGATGACCGTAATAAGAGACCATTGTTGATTTTAATTATTGTATTGGTTGCTAGATATGTGTATTGGAGATTGACTGACGAAGTAAAGGGTTCGGATTTCGATTCTTCCGACCATGTTCTATTACAATCTGTGTTTATCTGGGCATTATTGTGGGATGCATGGATATCTTTGATACATTACGATAGAAAACGTTTTCGTTTTGTCCTTTGGTTTTGGGATGCTTTTTGGGTCATTGTCTTTTTAGTATCGTTGGGATTTACTTCGGGTATTTTCCATACTACTGACGAAATGTGGGCCGGTTGGCGGGATTCTGCTTATTTTCTGGCAATAGTTGGTATTTTTGCTTCTGTAGTGCAGAAATATAACATGGTGTTACATAAGGGATACCAGCCTATTTCCACTGTGGAGTCGGCAGAATCTGCAAATAACATTAGTTCTAAAACGGATGACCTCACCAAACTTTCTTTACAATTTTAAGTATTTAATTAAATTATAATTAAAAAATGTCTTTTAAATTACCTAATGTACAGTTTATGAAAACTCACGTTTCAACTTGGTTGGACGAATATGGTCGATTGTGGTTATTTCAACAAAGTTTTAAACCGACACCAATGATAAAAGACTTATTACAAACCATAGATGGCCATCTTGTATTTATGTATGCTAAAAATGCCAGTGAACCCATTCGTATTGGCGATACTATTCAATTAACACGTGACAAAGAACATCTCGAAATCGAGATTGAAAAGGTATTGGAAAGTCGTGCATCGAGGTCTGGATTTAAAAATGTATTTATTATTAGCGTATAAATGACTTTTGTTCTGAATATAACTATGATACCACATTGGAGGTATTATCTATTACGTATCATTTTGGTAATATGCGTACTTTTCCAATTGCGCAATTTAAAAAGATATAAAGTGGAAAGAACAAGAAAACATAACGAAGCATCGACTTATTTGGAATCAGACGTGTGTTCTGATCCTATTACAAGGGGGCAGCTTGGTACTTTTCATTTGTGCGAACAGGCAGAACAAATTGTAAATGAAACGCCTACAGTAGCAGCTTTTTATGATTTATTGGATGATTGGTATCCGTGTGGTCATGGTCGTTGTGATGCGGTTCGCGATTGGGTGTATGCGAATATCTATGTGTTAATGATTGCCATTGGGTTGTTGTTATATTTGTTTTATATAAAATGGATGGATTATCGCAAGATGGAGTTGTTTACTCGGATGTCATTACCTCGTAGTTTAATGAATAAAGTAGAACATGTAGATTAATTATTTTTTTTTGTTAGTTTATTTTTTTATCGTATATATATATATTTCATATAGAATAAAATGTCATTTCTTGATTCGCCATCTGCATCGCCAGTTCGAGAAGGAAAAAAATCTGCTGTACAACAAAAACGACCGTCTTCAACTAAAACAGACGGTCAAACATATACAACGCCACAAAAAAGGCGTAATTTTAATTCTATAGTTTATCAACACGACGATAGTGGCATGATAACAAATTTTAATAATGGAGATTTAATGCGTAGTAATAAATCATCGAATATGTTAAAATTTGACGAAAAATCTGGATTAAAGAATGGTCGTATTTTACAATATTTTTTACCTTATTCAATGAATAATATGAATGTTCTTGAAAAATATGGTGACATGTCTTTTTATTATTATTATAGACTAAATAATGTGGTTGTTTATCATTTACCATTATTAAAAAATAAACTGGGTGATTTTACATTGACTACAAATGACGATTTTGATGAAAACTGGCTCAGGACGAAAATTTCCAACGATGAAACAAGTGATACTCTTTTTTTTACGGAAATATTTAACCGATGTAAGGAGTGTTCTTTAGAAATCGACGGTATTTATTCACCTGCGGCTCGTAATATGCACGAAGAAGTAATTTTGTTCCATCCTCGTCAATTAATTAACAGTGGGCATATGGAAATTCTTTCGTCGTTTATGTATTAATTTAGCAAAACCCCGTATATATAATGGTTAATCTTTTTATAAAATGGAAAATATTCAGGAACATACTATTGAATTTGCAACCTCAAATAAAGAATTTGTACCTGCTGAAGGCCTGAACACAAATGCTACAAAAGTAGATGTATTGGATTCTAAAAAAACAAGTGTAAAAAAACGCGCCAATGATTTACAACCACCTTGGTCTGTTGCAAAACCATCGGATAGTCAAATTAAATGGACAGTTGATCATAATGAAAAGATAGAAGAAGTTCGTTCAGATCCAGGTTATCAATTTATAATGAAGGTGGCTGGATTTACAAATCGTAATATGAAATCAATGATGATTGTTCCTGGAAATAAAGGGTCAAGAGGTGCAATTCCTGAACCATTGACGAATGCTTATGTAGGACCTGTTCCTCCAGAAGATGATGATGGTCGTGCGAATTGGAGTAGAACACATGAACAATATAAATGGATGTCTGTACCTGAAATTTCGGGTATAGTTCATTTATCTTCCATATTGTATGGTCATATTAAAGAAGCCCAAGATATATTAGAACGTAAGTTAGGTCAACGTTTTGTATTAAAGGGATTGGTCGAAGGTCCAGTATCGACTTTGTTTGCCCGTTTGGTGGGTATTCGTATTCATTTATCGCAGTTTTTATCTGGTGTGAATTATCAATTGGATCGTACTTATAATCGTTTACATCGTGAGCAACATATGGTATTGCGTGCGTTTAATTGTGAGTTGAGCGGTCGAATAAATATGTCAGTATCTCATGCGATGTGGTTAAAAGATAGGAGTATGTATAATATTGGTCAAGTAAATGGTAATAATATATTAATGAAAAATAGATACAGGGGTTTATATTAATAAAAATAATGTTATAATTTACTTTAATAAGAATTCGAATACCTTATTAGGGAGACGCAAACGTCCTTTCTTTACTACTTTTGAATTAAATAACTCAAAAGACGGAAACGCTGCCTGAACAGCATCAATATTACGCATAAGTTTTTGAGTAACTTCGTGTTCCATAGATAATGGCGTTGCAATATATTTTTTTGCAGTTGACATGTGTTGAGTGGTTGGTGTTAATTTAAATAACTCTTCAGGTGTCAATTTGTCTGAAATTCCGTCGGACGCCGAAAATCTAGCCATCGCCATGGCCAAAGTGTCTTTTAATGAAATACTGTATTCATTTTCCATAGCTCTCAATTTGTCATTTTTAATGGACGGCTGGCGCATAACTTGTGTATTAAACGTAAGAGCACCCGACCACATGCATGTATTTTCAATTCTTGAACAATTTTGCGGCGATAAACTATTCCAGTCATAGAATGAGGTGGATGTTCCCATATTGGCCGGAAAAAATAAGTTTTCTTCGGAGATAGAATTGTATAAACGATATCCTCCTAATGAAGAAGAACTCATAAGGATTGTTTTTGATTCTCCAACTTTGACGGATTGGTTAAGAAAGAAAACATTGGTGGCATCGGTAAGAATGTTATTTACAGTGTCGCTGTAAATCATTTCTGCGCCAGGTGCGACTGTTTCTGCAATTTTAGAACGAACTGCCTTCGTCTTTTCAGGAATGGAATACGTTTCGTGGAAACGCATGCGTTTCCACTGGGTGGCAATCTCACCGGCCGTGGAGCCATTTTCTAACCATCTGTTGTAAAGAGGAGTCAATAAAGCATCTGCGTTAGTGTCAACGATTAAATTGCGATGTTCCTGCTGACATCCAAATTCGTCTGGTTTGGAAATAATATATTCTCCAAATTTGCAGTTTGTATCAGATATAAACGCTGTTGCTTCGCTGTCTTCTTGCGTGATCAATTCTTTTTGTTCAATAGCTTTCAATGTATCTTTGTCCATTGGCTTGTTTAAAGCAAATACAGAACGACCCTGGCCAATAGATGGATGAAACCAAGCAACATCTTCCGGAGTAAACTTGAAATTTTTAGTAACACATACTACCAAACCAGATGTAACAAATTCTTTATTGTGTTTAAGCGTTGTTTCGTGGTCTATACTAAAATTCGACAAGACTTTGACCGAAACAACATCTTTGGCTCTTGGTCTTAGGATGTTAAGAACGTGTTCAAGTGCTTTCTGTACACGAGGCGTATTGTCCAATATGTTGGATTGTTCAATGTTAATCGTATCCGTCATTTATTTAAATCTAATATGTTGTATTAAATAGGGTCTTTTCGTTCTTCGGGATCACCACTTCAACCGACCACATAGCTAACCATCTATTCCAAACATTGTGAGGACAATTAATTTCAACACAATTGCCTTTACAGACATTATCATGACAACGTTGTGTTATTTTTAAAGTACGGGTATCAATCGAGAACCAAATATGATTACCTTTGTGAGTACGTTCTGCAATTTTGCATTTTTTTGACTGTGTTGGAATAATACAAATTCCATTGGATGACATTTTAATATTATGACGTATGACATTCGCCTCTAAATTTGTATCAAGCCATTGTAAGATAGGCGTTAGTGGGTAAATATCTGTTAATTCTGAAGAAACCATGGTTTTTGAGGTTCGAATATTAGACCATGTGCCATCTTCTTCGCGTACAAACATATTTACAGGATGCATAGATGTTGACTTTGGAACACTTTGGTCTATTTCAGAACATTCTAGATAGTTTCCGTTCGTTTGGACCAGTAAATCCTGCCATGGGCTGTTATGTTTTAATACGCGAGAAGAACCGAATTTAGTCGAGTCTTTTATTCGAAACATTCTATTGCGTGTATATACAGCATGGTCAATTGCATCCTTTTCTGGTATATTTTGAGCATGCATGGCCATTAAAACACGCCTTACAAATGCCCCAATGTGATAAATATTCTTAAATACCAAATCTCCTATTAGATGATACGATTGTTTAGAATCGGAACAGGCGTTTAACACCTTAAACTGTACTTTCTTCTGAAACATGAGTTCAGTACATTGTTGTACAAATTTAATTAATTTTTCAATATCAATCTTGTGTTTTGATTCCACATCAAGAAAGAGACGACTTGGTCGATGTTCTAATAAACATTCATACCAATGACGATATTTTAGTTGTTTATAATAGCGAATGCATTCTTGCAAGTTTCCAACTAAAAATTTTTTAATGCCGTGTTTATTTAAATCTTGTGCAAAAATAAGTGTTTCGTCAGTTACAACGTCTAATGCTAACCTTAATGTATTAAATTCTTTCATTTTAGTTAATAACATAAAAAGCATTTTTTATGATTCATATGCAATGATTATGATGTGGCTGTGCACCATTTAAAATTTCGCACCTATAAGAGGGAGTTAACTTTTTTAAAAAATGAGCAAAATTCAACGTGCAACTGATATGTCAACCCCCGCAAAAGAAACTACCAATCTTACTCCAGTCACTTCGCCCACTACAGATTTGGCTGCTGTTGAAGCCCCGGCCAATGGCGATACATACACAACACGTGTTGTCTTTGAATCTAATGCAACTGCGCGCCAGTTAGAATCGGGTGTTATTGTCCAATTGGCTAATGCCAAAAACGTATTTCAAAGTTCTGATAATGATGTCGATGTTAGTAAGGGTATTCTTACTTCCATCCACGTCAAGTCTATTTATTCTGATTGTTCCGAACCAGTTACTTTTTCGTTAAATCTTTTCAATTCATCCGAAAAAGAGCCTACCATTAAGAACAACGAAGGCTGGCTTCACACCCCTCTTCGTACCGATTTTGGCACCGAAGCTGCTTCGAAAGACGAACACGGATACCGTAATTTGTTAGCCGTCATGCCTTACGAGAAATCCCGTACGTCCCTCAATGTCTATCATCCCGAAGATATTGTATCGGATCGTTACATCCAGCAATACGGAAATTGTTCCACGGAGAATCTCTACGACGGCGTTGTAGCTTTCCCAGGTGAACAATACTACCTGGTCAACCAAGGGCATGTTGTCCTTAACGTCATTAAACAAAATTGGGAACAATTGGGGATTAATATCGACGATGAACATAAATTCAACGGTAAATATGTCCAAGTCCCTGCACATGTTTTTGATCGTGTGATTAGCGACCTTCAATCGCACGTTCTTGCCCGCATGCCATTCACCGACTTGAATGATGTACGCGCCAAGTTCCAGTCGAAACCAACTAGCCACTACGTGGATGTTCACCCGAACGGCACCAAAGGAAAATACAAGGTATGTGTTGAACTTCAAATGAATTATTCTTTCCCTGCAAAAGAAGAAACCGCCGAAGAAGAGTAAATATTAATATTTAAATAAATTAAATCAACCTAAAAATTATGTGCTCTCTCTGTAATCTACCTATATATCGTTTTTCTCTTTGCCGTGAACATTGGAAACTTGACCAAAAAGACAAATATCACTGTACTTGGAACAAATGTTTAAATCCAGTCTTTTCCTTAACTTTATGCAGAACACATTATCGCGCAGCCTATGTGTCTTGTGCCCACCCCACTTGTAATAAATCGTCGTACTGTAAACAAGTATGTCGGTATCATTATTATAAAAAACAATTCTTACCCTTAAAAATATGCCAATATTGTGACAAACAAGAATATATGGATAATGTATGTTTTTACCATTTTACTTGTAGAAAATGCAGCGCATGTGACGCACGCGTCTTTTCAAACGGACTTTGTCAAAAACACTATATGAAAGAATGGCGTCAGCGCTCTTCATCTTTAAATAGAGGAGCGACAACTAATAAAGATACGACACCAGACATTGATGCGACAAATCCGGCAAAGATATGCCACATGCCAGAAATCCAATCATCTTGAACACATACTGTCATCTTAAAGTTAAGAATATTAAAATGTACATTTATAGTTGAAAATAACTAATATATATCCTATTTTTAAAAAAAAAACAAATCTATATAAAAAAAGACATCACAAGATAATGTTACACTTAATCATTCGAAAACATAAATGATTTAAAGTATATAATGTGTAAATATTATAGAATAATGCAAAGTCTTACGGCCGAACAACATAAACGCCATGTCCTTTTACCTATTCGTCATGCATCATTATGGGATATTTTTAAAGAACAACAATCTGTTTTGTGGACTACAGAAGAAATAGACTGGTCCGGAGACAAAGAAGATTGGGATACATTAGAACCTGCTGCACAACAATTTTTACTGCACATTATTGCCTTCTTTGCGGGGTCCGACATGCTCATTGTAGATAATCTTATGGACCAATTCATGTCAGAAGTCACCATTGCCGAAGCCAAAGCCTTTTACTCACTGCAAGCATATATCGAAACGATCCATTCTGAAACATATGCCACTGCTCTTGAAAAATTTGCCCCCAATGTTCACCGCGAACATTTATTTAATGCACTTCAAACTATTCCCACCGTGAAAGCCAAAGGTGACTTTGCCCAAAAATATATGGACGCATCCAGACCCTTTGAAGAAAGGCTATGGGCCTTTTGCATTTTTGAAGGAGTTCTATTCGCTTCATCGTTTGCATCTCTATATTGGCTACGCACGAAATCTCTCTGCAAAGGTCTAACATTTTCTAACGAACTAATACAACGCGATGAATCTATTCACGCTCGTTTTGGTGTCGCTATGATGAATATGCTTGAAACAATGCCCTCCGAACAAACCATACACACTATTCTTAAAGAAGCTGTGGCCATTGAAGAGCAATTTGTACGCGACGCCCTTCCACAAAATTTAGTCGGTTTAAATGCAGACCATCTGTGCGAATATGTGCGCCATTGTGCCGAAAGGCTCATGAGCCTGTTAAAAGGAAATTATGCGCCTATATGGAATGCGACACAACCACTTGGATTCATGGAAATGGTGTCTATTGATTCAAAAACGAATTTTTTCGAAAAAAGAGTGGGCGAATATACAATGGCGGCCGTGAATAAATCAGAACAAGATATGCAATTTTCATTAGATACAGATTTTTAACGATTTACTTTAAATGTTTTAAATGTAGGTACTATATTATCTCCTTCTGGTGTCTTACTTGACGCTGAAGATTGATCTTTATTTAATTTTATAATCATATCAATATCAGCCGCCCACATACCCCGTAAAAAAACTTGCCAATATGTAACTTTAGAATCAAATTTTTTATACATTCCTTGTGTAACCATTGTTATACTATCAAGCCAACCTCTTTCACCAAACATACCATATTCTTTAAACGGTCCTTTCCTTGGTGGTCGTGGAATGGAAATAACACGACCTTTTAAGAAGGTTGAGTCTCTGCCTGACTTTGTTGTATTGCAATCAATGGCAGTTTGCATGGCTTTTTGTTCTGTTGGGGAATCATCCAAAAAAATGATGTTATTGTATTCAGATATTAATTGGTTTAATGCCCAATCTACTTTTGTCAATCCCAAATCTGTGACAGAAACAACTCGCCAATTTTTTCCCCATGTGACTGTTTCATTTATAATGGATGTCCCATTTGATTCGAAACCAAGATTAATATTTATACCAAAATGATTCAATATATGTAAGACATTTTTAGCCCGATTGACAGTCAAAATGGTGATTTTTGTATTTCCAAAAGACGACTCTAAAAAGGGTTTAACATGTGTTGTCATATACTGTTGTACTTTTTCATAACTGTCCACATCGTATGTGTTTGCAATTTGTGCTCGAATTTGATCGTTAATGGCTTGTTTTTTGTCTTCTGGCATTTCACCAGAATGTATGTCAACAATGGCATTGAGGTCAATTTCTTTGGGAAATGAAAAGGGTGATAAAGTGAGGTCAAAATCAATCGCTATAATACTTGGCATTTTCTGTAAAAAAAAGATATTTATAGGGTATGTTTGTAAGTATATTTATGGAATATAAAATAATCTTCTTATTCTTATGAAATGGAAATAGAATTATGGGTACCACCACATATATCAGACGAATGTATAGTCTCTAAAGCGAACGAATGGATGGTAAAATATCCAGATATGCCTCCATATGCACGGTTTATTCAAGATTATATTTCGTCGGCTTGGCCTATTATGTGGCATTTAAAAACTAAAAACACTATTATTATTGATGGTAGAAAGGCACTAATGCATGTTGTTGAATCTGAATCAGATTCTGAATCAGATATATGTCCTATTTGTCATAATACATTATCGGGAGGTCAAGAAACCTTAAGATGTGCTCATTCGTTTCATACGATGTGTATACATCGTTGGCTAAGGTGTGCAAATACTTGTCCTGTTTGTCGCACAAAAGTATAATTCTACCCTATAAAAGTACCAGTGTTAAAATAAAATGCCTCTCGTAAATACAATTATATCGACTCTTTTCGTTTTAGTATTTTTAAGTATTTCACTCGGATTAAATGAAACAGTTTATTCTTCAACAGACCTTTCCAAATTATTAAACCATACCGGGGCAGTAAATTGTGTCTATGACAGTGATCTTAGAACACTTGAATTGGGACCATTCGGTGAGTCTGATGAAATTGCCCGTGAAGTATTATACGGTACATTTTCTGCACGTGGTGCGGCTATTTCAGTATATGTTCTTGGTGCAGTTGCATTGTTGTTGGGATTACTCCAAAAAACTTCCATCGAACCCGTGCAGAAGTTCAAAGTTGAACTTTTCAACATTGTGGCGTCATTTGCAGGTTTGGCAGCAGCTCTTCTCGTGATCCTTACATCTTTGGCATTGACTGATCAGTCTTATGTTCCATCAGCGTTTGTCGCAGATAATGTTCGTGTTTTGGATACTTGCAAAGATGCGGATGATAAGATTTTGGATAACGTTGTCCAGCGTTCAGAAAGATTACAAGCATCTGTGGTTTTCGGTATTATTACTCTGTTAAGTATTGGATATATGGCCCGTGAAATCCATGCTTACCAAGACGAATTGAAAAAGGATGAAGAGGCTGCACCTGTACCTACATCAAAGGTTTGAAGTTCTGTTTAAATAAAAGTTAAATTTTAAAGTATAAATATAGATCATTTTATAATATATTATGCCTACTCATTTTATTGGGAATGTACTTCCTTCTTCTGATTCCCCAGGTGAAAATGACCCAACATTTGATTTTACTAAATCCGAATCACAAACCATGGATTTAAATGATATCCCAATTCGTATAGAACATGAAGAAGGTTTGGCCGTCGGTAAGGTTAAACGTAATTGGACAGATTCGAATGGAAAAAAATGGATTTTAGGTCAGATTAACGGGGATACATTAGAAAGTCGATATGCATCTCATGGTATTAAACCTAGTTCAAATGGACATACATTATATGGTGGTTTAAGTTTACAACATGTCCATACTACATTTGAGGATGGTTCAACTAAAAAGAGAGGTATCGAAGTATCACTTTGTACTCAGCCTCGTCGTCCCGGGTGTGAAGTATCATGTGTAGGAGGATCAAAAAAAATGGAGTATATAACCCACGTTGCAAGTGGAAATAAGATGTCTGCTGAAAATATGTCTACCGAACAACAAAATGTTAACACTTCAGTTTCTGAATCTGCACCCGTAGAAACAGCTGTTGCTCAAGCTCCATCCTCTGAACAAACGCCAGAAGGTGTGCCTAGCGAATCGTCAGATACCACATCGTCAGAAGAGTTAATGAAGTTGGTATTGGACCAGGAGAATGAATTATCTGGTACAAAAGTTGCTCTTGAAAGAGCAAACGCCGAACTTCAAAAACTTCAATCTGAATGGAAGCAGCGCGAAGATAATGAGAAATTACAGACAAAGAGCAAAGCGGAAGCTTTGTCAAAGGCTCTTGTGGAGTCATGGGAGAAATCTTTGCCCGCCGACATGATGACGGACGACAACAAAAAAGCCATTTTCGCGATGGCCCAGAATTTTCCAAAAGAGTCTGTCAAAATGTTAGAAATTGCTCATAAAGCGAGTGCTAAATATAAGACCGACATTGAAGATTTACAGCGTCAGAAATCCATCCAACAGAAACGCGTTTTGGAAAACAAAGTTATGGACGTAGTCACGAAACGCCGACGTTTTGCACCCGAACAGCCAAAATCAGTTGTTCACGCTGCATCTGTTAAGAAAACAAATCCATTTGCATTTAACGCAGCTAATGTATCTACATCAATGTCATCTGTTAAGAAAACAAATCCTCATTTGTTTTCTGCTCTTTCCAATTATTCGGGAGGTAATCTTCGCGACAGTATGGCCCGAATTGCAAATATCGGAAAGTAAAAATTAAATTAAATTTGAATAATCCATATTACTATATAAAGCCAATGTATTTTTTATATCCACATGAGTAATTTTATACGTTTAAAAGAATATCCTAAAGCCATTACCCAATATACTTCTTTACTTGTTGAAAATCCTTCCAATACAAAATGGCTTATAAACAGAGCTCTTGCATATTTTCATAATCATGAATATTTAAAATCTATTCATGATTGTAAAGATATTTTGAAAATTGAAAAATATCATACAAAAGCTCACTGGCGCTTAGGGCGTTGTTACGAAATAACACAACAATGGGAATTAGCATGGAAAGCGTACTTGAAAATTTATAATATTCAAGAAGCCAAAGAAAAGATTTTATCCTTACGCCCATTTATTATGGGGTCACATTTTATAAATGTTGAACAATCTTTAAACATTTCAAATCCAAATTTTTGTGTTACAAATTTTGAACATGAACGTGGTCTAATGGCATGTCGTCATATTCGAAAGAACAATATTATTTTGTCCATACACATTGACAAATTAATCACAGAAACATCAGGCCGTAATACAACTTGGGGAAAAATATTTAAATCTCATGAATCAAATATTCAAGATGAATTTTTGGTATATTTAGTATTTTCACTCATACATAGACTTATACAAACACCGAATGACCCATATATGTTAACAATGCCCAATAATACATTGTCTATGCCTTTTTTCTGGACACAAGAACAATTGTCCGTGTTAGGTTCGTCTTATATTCAAGACCAAATTAAAGAACGTAAACAAAATGCGATTGACATTTATAATATTTTAGAAAAAAACATACCAGACATCTTAAATTCGACTTCGCAACATAGATTTCTATATTTAATGTCACTAGTAAGTACACGAAACTTTACAGTTAAAGTTGGTGACAGCCTTGAAAGACTAATGGTGCCTTTCGCAGACATGATGAATCACCATGAACAGCCAAACACGAAATGGTTTTTTAATAATGACATAAATTCATTTCAAATGGATGCAACACAAGATATAGAATTAGGAGATATGTTATATGATTCGTATGGAGACCGCGACAATGCAGTTCTTATGTCTGTCTATGGATTTTCATTACCCATGAATAAATTTGACCGTGTACGAATTATGCCTTCTGTGTTTTTATATCGAGATGGCGCCATTACAAATAAACAATTTAATACATTTCGTAAACATTTTACAGGAACACCTCAGGATATAGAACGATCATTATTAAAGTATATTCGCGGAAGGATTAAAATTTTACAATACCCGACGACACTCGAACAAGATGAAGAATGGTTAAAAACAAATGAAAAATATACACCAGAGTATTTTATTCGACTTGCGCTCATATCAGAAAAACATATTTTAAAAGAATGGACAACTATTATTGATGAATGCCTTGGTACACCAACAAAAAGACAACGTAGAAAATGGAAATCTGGTACAAATGAGAGAATATATTTAAAATTAATTTGGAGTAAATTTAAGTGATTTTTTATTTAAACTAAGCCTACTTGTTTCTCGTATTCCATATCTTTGAGGAATGCATTTTCTCCATTGCGCACTGCACGGCATCCTGCATAGACATTTGGTCCCCAATGACCCGTGTTAATGGTAATCTTGTCGAATGCACCACTTGGTCCACGAGACACTTGGTGCCCCTGGAAACAAACGGTATTAAGGTGACGTAACGGCGACAAGAAAGTATCACTGCTTCCGTAATTTTGAAGAGCATTGAAATTGAGTGCGGCAGCGTATTTGGAAGCACCTGGATAATGTTCTTTAGAGTCGTCCAACTGAGAATTCGTTTCATCCAATGTTTGAGGATTGTAATGGCCAGTAATATCGATCGGATTTTTAAGCCCGGGGACACCACCCCTGCCTACAGGAACAATGAGAGGAATAAGAGACGATGTAAAACGATCGTTTTGCAATTCATCGACAAACGAATTGGGTCCAGTATTTGCTTGGTCGTCTCCTGTTCGGAAGAAAGATGTACCTTCACCTCCCACGTAGGAATGAGCAAAAATATCTTGGGCGATCACTAAATTTTTCGGTTGTTTTACGACAGATTTGTGGTAGAACGTGTAGTGACCAATGTGAACTTTGTGGATAACATCATCGGTCAACTGAAAGTCGTGGTGTCCATGAGCCGTAAAGCCTGTTTCGAGACCTCCTTTCATAAGAATACCAGAAGCCATATTGTATGTCTGGAAAGGACGCAATAGCAACACAGTGTGGGTTTCCTTGTTATAATCGCCAATAGCGGCATTGTTCGCCGTTTCGGAGGCAACCGCATATGCTTCCTCAAATGAAATCTTTTCCATACGATCGCTGTCCATGGAATAAATATATATATCACGTGCGGCATCTGCCTCGGTCTGGTTGCCACCATCACCAGCCAATACACCAGCAGGGAATACGAAATACTCACCAATTTGACGTTCGCGCACCAAAAGATCGCGCGGCTCGCCGATGAAATCGATGTCAAATGGACGCGTTTCGAACACTTTCGAACCACGGAAGCTCACAAGGTTGTCGGGTCCCTTTTCAAGATTAGCAACGGCACCAGGTCCCTTTCTGTTGTATTCAACTTCGGCGGATGGAACCATCGTTACATAAATCGAAAATTTGGAAGGCAAAATCCAGGCATTTGGTCTTACACCTTCGTATTTCATTTGGTCCTTGAGCTCAGCATCAAGTAAGTAAAAACCACGCTCCTGTTTCTGTACAACGGCCCAACGGCGACGCTGGCGTTCCAAAAGTTGCCCAGGACGCACAACCATCGTGCCGTGCTGGCGTTCCCACTCTTTGTAGTGGTTCTTGGAAGCCAAAAGAGCATGAATAACACCGTGGTAAGCGGTCTCGTTCACGGAATCAACGATTTGACGAAGATTCATCAAGTAGTGTTGTCTACCTTGGTCAGTTTTGTAGAAACCGTGTTCGATAATGAAGGCCAAACCGCGTCTGACCAAACGATCACTGCGCGATTCACGTTCGGCTGTGACATATCTTGGTACACCTTGATGCGGTTCAAGGTCCATCAACGTTTTGTTAAAACGGAAAATGTCCCATTTTACAGAAAGATCGTCTGTGAGGACCCATGGGAGAATGCTGGATGTATACCAAGCATCTTCCTCAGTAATAAGGTAGTCAAGGACGGATTCAAGATGTTTGTTCTTACCCTCATATGCTTTGGGTAAATTGTACGTTTCGTGGGCAAACTTATCTTCGGCAAGCATGCGTTGATATTGAGGCTCAACTCCTCCAAAAAAGGGTTGAAGAGCGTGATTTGGCACAGAGCCAACAGAGCTTAGAGCAGATGTATCTTCAGTATGGGCCATGTTTTTATTTAAAAAACACGCCACCTATATAGTGTGTTTTTATTGATCAAAATTAGTAAAAGTGTTTTTACATTTTTTGATATGGTGTATATACATGCGATATTTTTAAATAAATGGGCGCGCTTCTTGATAAGTTAGAAGATTGGTGGCAATCATTTAATAAAGATACATGTGTATTAATATTGGGCCTTGATAATGCGGGCAAAACAGCATGTTTGTATGCTTTGAAATTAGAAGAAGCCATGCCTTATTCAGTTCCAACAATTGGATTTAATATAGAAGAAATCCAAATGGGAAATTTAACCATTAAAATGTGGGATTTAGGAGGTCAGACAAAATTACGCGAACTTTGGCCACATTATTATGAACAAACGGATGGTGTCGTTTTTGTCATTGATTCAAACGATCGTGATAGATTACCCATGGTGAAGGAAGAATTACATGCTTTAATGTCTCATAAAGAATTAAATGAAACGCCTTTTTTAATACTGGCAAACAAACAAGATTTACCTAATGCTATACGTCGCGACGACCTCAAAAAATTTTTAGAATTGGAGAAAGTAACATGGTTAAAATGGCACGTTATAGAATGTACAGCAACAGAAAATAAACGTGTAAAAATAGGATTTGAATGGTTAATATCAATATTAAATTAATTTTTTTACTTAGTTTGTGAAGTTCTTGCAACCATCACGAATTTATTAGAAACACCTTGATATTCCGTATCTAATACCCAACAACTTGTTTCGGGGTGTGGATTTGAGAGTTGTTTCAATACACCCTGCCATGAATCGGCGACTTTTTCGTCGTTAATTTTTGTAATAATAGAACCTGCATGAACTGCGCCCGTGGCATAAGCAGGAGATTCTGGAGAAACGCCCTCAATTACTACCTTAAAATCATAACGTTTAGAAGGTAACATATAGTCTAGCAGTCGAAAGGCAGCAATATGGTTGGCACGCAAAGGTGTAAATACGATCCCTTGGACTTGTGCCTTTTGTTTTGTTTCAATACGGCCCTCATTACAGTAAGGATAAATTTGGCGTACACTTGGTAGTTCATCATATTTTGGTTGACGCATTGAAAATGTCAATTGTAAAAGACGTTGTTCGGTTGAATTGCGTAATACAAACATTGTTACGTTTTCATTCACAGGCGTATCATTGCATAAATCTTTTAAAGAAAGGGGCAAATCACGACTATCCGAAAACCAAGTACCCGCAGGCGAAAATTCAGCGTGGGCGCTGCTATTTTGAAATCCATAAATAATATCATCTTTAAGTCCCCCAGCCTGGGCATACAACGAATTAGGCTGAACAGAAGTGACTAAAACGCCGCCTTTAACAGCCCATTCGCCGTTTTTCAATTTGGGACATTGATAATGTTGTAAAATTGCAGCATTATATAGTGGCTGTGTCACAAGACCAACATTTGGTTTGTGTATATGAGACGGAGGAGGTGGTAATAAACGTACAACTACCGGCATGGCTTTTGTATCTACAGGCGTTGTTTCTGACATACGAATCGTTTTCCAACGGCGACTATTTTTCCAATCAGATAACCCCTGCCAATCTTCATTTTCAGCAAACTCCAAAACCTTAGAAAATAACGCAGGACCTCCTGCGTGTAAATGTTTTTCACCCGGCTCGACCACATGGCGCCAAACCCAATTGTGAAATCCACGCGGATTTCCATCTATACGTCCACCGAATACATTATCTACCCAAGCAGACTCGATATTGGACATTTTATCATTTAAAATACCACATTCTTTGTCAGACATATGGTTTGTAATGGCTTTTAATATATGTTGGCCATTGGGAACACCTCCAGAAGTTACCATCTTTGCAACCATTTTTTGAACAGCTTCTTCGGCAGCATGGCGCTGTTCAAGAGGTTCTAACAGCGTAGGGAGTGTTAAAGACACCATATTTGCAGGAATAAACCCATTCTCGCCATCTACATTTTCGCCGGTTAATTTAAAGGTATTAATACCCATAACTTCATATTTTGTTGGCTGAAAATAATGTAATCCCTTCACTGGTGTTCCTTCATGATCCATGACAGTGCCTAAAAGCGGCCCTCCGGAATTTCCTCCGTTAATAAGTGCGCCAGACAATCCACGAATTTCACCATTAAGATGCACACAACCCTGATAAGGACCCGTCGTAAATTGTTGGTCAATCAACCCCAAAGGATGGCCGACTGCATGAACTTCGTAACCCGTACGCAATTTATTAGAATCACCCAAATTAAAAGACGGAATATGATCAATCTCATAGCGCTCTTTTAACGTACGTTTTAACCACTGTTGAACTTCTGGTTCAACCTTTAACAGTGCCAAATCGTGATCATGACAGACAGACACGACCGTCACGGGTAATGCCTGATGCTCAATATAAGTAGTCATTATCTTTACCACAGGAGAATTCGTTACAACGTGGGCATTTGTAAGTAAAAGGCCTTCTTCTTTAATTAAATTGTTATCAACAGACAAGAAAAAGCCAGTTCCGATAGCATTGGAGGCTACAGGGCCTCCTACATGTGCAGCGATAATACGAACAACTTCTGGTAAATAACCCATTTTATTATAGATATGAACACCTTTATACAGTAAAAATATTATGTGACTATACAGCAGTCTTGTTGTACATCTTGTGTTAAAGATACTTCTAATGCTTTTACACCACTATGCTCTATAATATATTGCATAAATGCCCGGACAGCATCCTTATCCGTTGATTCCATTTTAAAATGCTCAATTCTGTGTTCTGTGCAATAAGTTTCCACGCATTCGTCTTCCATTTTATTTTCTAAATCCATTTTATTACCCACCATATACACTTTCATATCCTCTGGCAATCGTTTATGCCATTCTATCGCCACGTTAAACGTGGCCGGGTCATTTATATCATAGACAATCACTGCAATCTGACACTGTTTAAAAAACATACTTACCACAGCCTCAAACCGTTCGTGGCCTGAAGTATCCCAACACATCAAACGACTATCGTGATTTATAAAAAACATAGCGTCAATACCCATTGTTGCCGGATACGTTTTTTTCCTTAATTCAGGGTTACAACCTGCTGTCAATAACGAAGTTTTTCCAACATTCACCTGGCCGAGCCAAATACTTTTTAACGTATTCATTTATTCCATATAGAACACTTATATATTTCATATGATTAGTATTAATTTTTTATTCTAGAATATAATACTCTACATTCGTATAATGGACTTTTATCTTGTGCGTCAGGTGCACAAAAACCAGGATGTACAACCAATTCAATATTACCTTCAACATTGTCCAATATATATTGAATACGTTCCAATGTCATTTCTTTTCCTTTTAAACCAATATCATACGTTTTATCAAGTGCTCGGATACCATAATGAGCATATACCAATCGTGCTTTTACCATTTGGACATAATGGCTTTCGTAAGATAAACGCGTTGGTTCATCTATCCAATGAAGAATGTTAATATTTTCATCGGGAATACGGGTAAATACAACTCCCGCTTTTTGCAAAACAGGTGCAATTATTTCAGGGACGCCCTTTGCAACGTGTGCATTTTGATATCCATCCACTCTTGTTGGATAAAACCCTGTCCATCGTTTAAACAAATCTAATTGTTCTTGTGTTTCTTGTACATAATTATCCGTTTTAAATTGTAAGTGTAAATATAAAGGAAGGTTCATTGCCTTGGCTTGTGTTACTGCATTTTCTGCGCTATTTCCGGTAACCATAAGAGATGCAGAATGAATTGCATCTCTTCGAAAACACGCAAAAATGCCTTTATCGCGCAATGGATCAATACCCAGTTCGTCTGCATGAATACGAAGCATTTTTTGTATTGTTTGTATATAAATACTCTTACACGTTTCCAATGACATCTACAATATTTGGATACGAGCCGAAAAATAGGTCTTGTTTGTTTGATAGTTTCCATTCTTGTTGTTCAACGTTCCATAGAAGCCATCGTTTTGTATTCATGCACTGGGCTACTAGGTAGGAATTTTCATTGGGAAGTCTAAAAATATGATGAGGCGCAAACCAATGCCATGAACCATGGCTTCGTTCTTGAATAGGATTCCAATTCAAATAAAGGCGCATTTCGATAGGTAAGTGTTGTTCATCTTGTATTAGAATTTTATCGGGAGTATACCACGAAGATGGTTCAGGCATTTCTTCACTAGTATTAAAATAGGCATTGAACTGGTTTGTAACATTTTGTGCATAGGTTCGAATAGAACAAACTGACATGGTGGCTGGAAATTATAATGGAAAGTCATTTAGAAAAAAACATATGCGTAACAAACTTTAAAAAAAAGTTTTGCAAAAATCTTAAATTCTCTAAAACTTTTAGCTAAAACTTTTAGAGAAAATATATTCTTAACATATTCTATTTATCACCTTCGACACCTTTTCCTTTTTTTTATCAGTTTCCAATTGTAATTATTAAATCCATCGTCTGATTCTTCTTCTGATTCTTCTTCTGATTCTTCTTCTGATTCTTCGTCTGACGAGTCAAGTCTATCACCATCCACGGTTGTTTTAGCATAACAATTGCTTTCTGTATGGCTATTCCGTCCACATCTCGCACACGACTTGCGCCGCCGCTTTCTCCGACATTGTTTTTCGTGACGCTCTACTTGTTGGTAAGAACTTGTAAACGAACATTTTTCACATTCCCATTCTTCGCTAGAAGAACATTGTTTCGCAAAATGACCAGATGAACCGCAAATAAGACAGGCGTTTGAAGCATGAAACAATTTTGTCGTTAATGTTTCCTCTACATGATCAGGCAAATCTATTTGACAATACATACCACCTCTTACTTTGTCGATACCTTTTTTTTTCATCCATTCTTCCGTGATTTGGTCTTCTTGTAGTGTCGAAGTCATTTTTATTTTTTTAATTAAACGAACGGGCTTATGAAGACATGTCCAAGCGGAACCTCGTCCGTTTTTATGTTGTTGGAGCCGCTTATATGGATTATCTGACTTACCGACATAAAAACAACCGTGTTTTAGTTGCAAAACGTAAATAAACATTATATCGATACGTTAAATAAACAACACAAAATATAACCAACTTATGTAAAACTTAAGTTGAAAAATAAAGACAAAATAGATTATGTTTAGAATATATTTTCTCTAAAAGTTTTAGCTAAAAGTTTTAGAAGAAGTCAGTGTTTTGTAAAACTTTTTAAAAAAGTTTGTTAAACGGAGAGTGAAAGTGTTGTTTTGGTGAAATTTTTTAGTTCTTTACCAAATATATTATTCCACCATGTTTGAACCATGACAAATACCCAGGTTGCTTGTATGAAATAAAACATAAAAATAACAAGACTCATTATTATTTTATATATACTTGTATAAATAGTTAACATATGTTGACTAAATATGGCATTAAATGTAACAGGAAGTCGTTTAGCAAGTCTATGTTATTTATCAAATAAACCGGACGAGTTTGAAACATATATACAAAATCTTGTGGATGGTATTCAAATGTCCATTCCAAAGGAACGGCAAAAAATCGTAAACCACGGTTGTCATAACGAGCGCATTACAATAGAAGTATTGAAAGAAGCGTTGTCATTGCAGATTTGGCCACAATACCGTTTAAAATATGTGAAAAATGTATATGTGTTTGACCGAACGGTAGGTGCGAAATCAGATGGTTTGTATAAACGTACCATTGGCGACGATACACGCGAGTATGGCATTTTAGAGATAAAGTCGCCATATACGAGTGTCCACGAGTCTATTCCTCCCTATTATTTTGCACAGATGATTTTAGAAATGAAATCTTGTAATCGTCGAAATGCATTGTTTGTATCTCATTTTAATGTAACTGGTCAAAAAGAAGAGATAAGAGTATGGCATATATCTTGGGATGATGCATTCTGGCGTCAGTGTGAATTAGTATTCGAACGTTTAAATCTGTGGGTATCTGGGTCTTCCGTTACTGAAATATGCACAACATTACAATCATTTAATACGTGGGCCACAAATACATTAGATAAACACGCAACGTTGGTGTTTAGTTCCTAATATGTAGAGAATAAGAATAATAAAATTTAATTGAATAATATTTTTTAATAAAATGAAACGAAGTCTAGATTCTGAACCAGAAACAGCTAAAAAACAAAAATGCACAAGCCCAGTACAAAAAGCATGGGACAGAATTTTGGATTTTAAAACAATAGAATCGCCATCGTCTGAACAAGTCGTTGCGTTAGACCATGATATGACATTCGTTTTAAGACATCACAACGTTGAAAAACATTGTAAATTATTAGGATATTCTAAACGCTTTCATCGGTTCAATGATTCTTATGAGAATTTGACGCCTAAAGAAGAATTAAAAATGCTTAGAGACCATTATTGGGCCCGTAGTCACCAATTAGATGAACTTAAAGTACTTATGAATAAAAAGAAAGATTCTATACGTAAAAGCTGTGAACATAATTGGGAACGAGATTGGGAAGACCGAGGCCATCGTAGCCATTGGGAATGTAAGAAGTGCGGCGCCTATCGTTAAAGAAAGTGTGTTTTCTGGAGTTTCTTTACTTTCCAAATGCCATATAATATTACTGAAATAAACAAAAGCACGATGCCGATATTTACCCACCATTGCCGTGATAAAGTGTTTTTATGTTCTTCTTGTGCATTTTTCAATTTATATTTAATTTTTCGCATTTCATGTTGAACATAATCGAGAGTTTTAAACGGTGTTTCGTGCGTGATTTTCAAAACATCTTGGTCCATACCTGTTTTTGTGATACCATGAAGTGTAAAGGAGTGTTCTTTAATAATACCTTTATATTCATACACAATACAACTTCTAAAAGTCTGCGAGCCCAACGGCGCTGTATTAATAGAAATCATCGTTTTTTGTTGTTCAGGCAAAGGTGTTAAACGTACTAATACCCACGTCTGTCTGGGCAATTCGGCTGCAAAGGACGACATACAGAATAATTTATCTGTATTTACGTCTTCAATATCAAGCGTTATCCTATCATTATGAATAATAATATCAAAAAGTTGTTTTTGATTGGATGATAATTTTGTTTTTTCGACACTATAAACACCAATACCCATAATAGATTCCGACATTTCTGCACCATATTTATTTAAAGTATAGGTACGCTCAACCTGAAAAAAAGTCGAAGACGGAACATTTACTGTACCATTCACATGACACATAGTTTCAATATCGTTATGTGACAAACTAGTTAGGCGAACACGGTCTTGTAAAATATCCACATTTTTATCACATTTTACAACTGGCTTTACCAAAGCTGAAACAACTGATAAAAGACACAACAAATAAATAAACATTTAATATGAACGAAACTAATTATTTATATGCATTTTTGTAAATCCAACTATATGTAAAGCATAGGTATGTCAGCAGGGGGAGATGTCCCCTCAATAGATGGCGGAGTTATTGTGGAAAAAGAAAGAGGAGAAGACCACGAACCTAAATGTGCCGGCGAAGACAACCATTCTTTCCAACATTCGTCGCTACAAAAATAATACACTTGTTTATTCCCAATACGTGCTTCTTTCCACGAATGAATGGCCTCTTTTTCTGCCAATGAACCACACGAAACATTGCCGCAATATGTATATGACATTTGCGGTGGAGAAACAGACCGCTGAGAAGGTGAACCTGGACGAGAATTAGAAGGCGTTGATACAACAGTTCCACCGCAACAATCTTGTTTTTGGGCCCATTCGCGTTTCCTGGTAAAATAAGAGCCCATCTTTAAATAATACCATGAACTTATATACATCTTTTATTGCAGCGGTGGAGAAGCCAGTTTTGAGAGGCTAGAGGGCTCCGAACCATTTTCAACAGTCTCGTGGAACTTAAATAGTCTCCCCATATCCATAACGTCGTCAAAATCGGGCTTTAGACCAGTCGAAGTACAACGAACCAATTTTCCGGTGACCGTCTCACAAATGGTATGATACCCCCTTTTTTCTTGATGTTGGCGAGAATACCACATGGGAGACGCGTTTTCGACGAAAATAGTACCGCATTCGAGACACATTTGACGTAGGCGTCCACAGAAAGCTTCTGTGTACTGAATACCACATTTTTCACACGTCCAAACGACAGTGTTTGTCCAGGTCATTTGAGGACGAGGAAGTGTCATTAAACAAAATTACACTATTAGACTGTCTATAAATAATAGAAATGTATTCTCAGTTTCAAGCTGCCGAACCGCCTCCTGGTTGGATTGGTAATGTGCCGGGTTCTCAGAAAATTCTGGGAATGTGGGATAATGGTCTCCAAAAAGATATAGACAATGAAGATTTATTTACAACGCCTTTAATAGAATGGTTTAATGAACAACTTAGACATTGTAGTCTACAGAAATTAATATCTGTATTTCAAACATTATGTCAACGGGATTATGAGTTAATACAAAAACTAGAAGATTTACATAGATTGTATTATAGTGTTGACGAATCAGAACAAGAAAAATTTACACAACAAGTGAAACCATATGTACATCGTCTTACACATTCTCTTATAATTAGTAAAAATACAACAGATTTAGGAGACCAACATCAATGGACATATGTTGACGTATTCGCTAATTTATTTCCAAATTTTATATACGACGGCTTTCAATTTGCAGAAATACAAGACAACGAATACGAAACCCGAATTAATCACGAACTAATAAGAAACGGAGCAATTGTAAACGTAGACGGGGAAAATATTACATACAATGGACATACAAAGGCAATCAGCGTTAACTGTTCAAAATTGAATGTTCCAACGTGTATTGAAAAAATACAACAATATTGGAACTTTTGGGGATGTTCGTCACTGGATATTACATCTCTAGAAAACAACCAGGCTTTTTTCGACGACAAAGATTTGCACTCTTTATTATTCGGCGTCAAAGAAAAAGGGCTAATGCTTCTATATTCCACTCTTCCGCCCGTCGAAACCCCTCCTTGTATCATTAAAATAGAAAACACACAAATGACTTGGAAGGGTGTGTGCTTATTAATAGATTGGGTTACGGATTCTCCAGACAAAACTCGAGTCGCATTAGATATTACATTACAAGATGGAATATCTATGACATTAAATTTACCACAATGAATAGTATAAGTGAACATGATGCATGTCCCAACTGTTGGCACAATCCAGCCATTATTGGAGGTCCAGACGGTATTGGGACGTTTTCTATTGGAAATCTAATCACTTTCAGGGGTGGCACGTTGGATAAAACCTACACATGTACTCAATGTAAGTGGAATTTTTTTCAGGTGTTTGAATGTAAAAGTTGTAAACCTTCCCGTCCTTGTCCAGCTCATTATGCGGCCGGATATAACGGCGCCTTTCACGCCCATATATCTGTCTTCTGGCACAGAATGTACATGCGAAACTCGCCGTACAATAAAAACTGGCTAAACCGACCTGCCTGTATTGGTGCATGGTATGCAAGTCAAGTTGAAAAATATGAAGATGTCATTTCGACCATTCGACGCTTTACTTCTGAAATAAACACAATACGGTCTTTAAACCAGTTAGAAAATGATTTAAAATATACATATAAAAGATATACGGTTTTTTGGGCTCAATTCTATAACATATGTGTTCAACATTTTAGTGGTAATGATGCCATTTCACAAGCTGTGAAAAGTTATTATCAAACGTTGAGAACCAATCATTTCCATGTCTATTAAACTTTTCACACTATATAATACTATTTAAAATAAAAAATGGCACAAAAAGCAAGTTATAAACAATTAACTTCTTCTACTACAAACGACGTTGAAATGCACATAGATATTACAATAAATGCTAGGGGTACTCATATTATATTGGATAAAACCCATCCAATATTTGCTATGTCTGCTATTCTTAAAGCCATGCGCAATTTCGACAAACATACACATATATTATATGTAAATGTGAATCCATACTCTTTACAAATGTTAATTGACTACGCTGAATGTCGTATGGCAGCTCAATATAATGACCAAGACGCAAAAGAAATCGTACAAGAATTATTGGCAAAAATATTTAGAGATGGTGTTCTGCGTTGGGCTGTACGCGCATTAGAAATGGATTTGGGGGCCGAAAAACCAGCGGAAATGTGGACATTAAATGAAAATTTGTCTATTGAGGTTCTTCGTTGTATTATTAATATGCAGAGGTCTTGGACTTTTACCCAAGCCGTTGCTATCATTGCCCTTTTACTAAAAGAACATTTGTTTCAAAACTTTACAATTGAAGTAAAACGAGCCCGAAGTTCAGCCAAAAAGCTTCCGGAAGATAACATGATAGCACCCGATGATCCACACAATACAAACTATCGTTTTTTACCGTTGTCGGTAACCATTATTCACCCGGATGATGGAGCAATGCCCATAGTATTCGGAGAACAAACGGAGACCCACCATTGGCAATCGCGAAACAGTTATTATTCATTTAGAGCCCATAGCCGCGATGCCATTTTAGCTCAGTTGACCCCTATTAACGAGAGTTTTGCTCCATTTATAGAAAAGTTAAAACAATATTTAAACACATATCAAGATACAGACTCCCGTCATTTTTAAAATAAAGGATAACCATTCAATTTTATAAATATTCTATTCTTTACAACCAATAAAACTATGACCACGCGCCCTTCTAAGAAACGCAACACTGGCGGGAACCCAAATACTCGCATTCAGCCCCCAATATTCACGGACGTGAAAGCCGCCTATGATGCGCTTCATTCAGGGGCATCAGATGCCGTCGTCGTGGATGCAAACTTGCAAACCCAGATGGACGGCCTCGAACTGACCCGGTTTTGGAACTCCAGAGTTCAACCAAAATACAAAGTTCCAGAACCTTCGCGTTGGGAAGACTTCACTTGGGACGCTTTTAAAGGCCTCCCGGGCATTGCTGGAGGCATGTGGCATGCATACGCAACTACTACGCACGATTCTGTGCTTGATTCTCCCATTGTTGATGAGATTTGTACCAGAATCACTGGCACTTCAGCTTGGAAAATTAGACCCAATCGTTTTCGTTGCAATTTTAAAAACGATGACCAAGGGTACAAATCGGCTCATTTAGAAGGCGAGCACGTGCTTAAAGATACCACAGACGTTGGCGCTATCTTTTGCATGACAGCAGGCCGCACTTTCTCTTATTACGAAGGCAGCCGCAACGACCCAAATGCCAGAGAAATGTTCAAAAAAATGGGAGGTCAAACGAGCTATTTTGTAAGCCCTTCCCAAGAGCAATTGAAGCCCTGGCGTCGTGTAACGATTGCCACGACAAAGCCCGGTCAAATCATACTCTTTGCAGGGTCTGTCATCCATGAAATCAGCCGATGGGAGCCGTCACTTTCCATGTTTATTTCACCTTATAATCCTGAGGAAGAAGATGATACTTTTTATCAGGGCCTTTCTCGGACACAAGCGCGCCAAAAACAGAAGCAAGCGGCCAAAGCACCGCCTCTACCACCTGCTTTCAGAACGCCAGGACAACAGCGCCAACACCCGTCGCAATTTGAAGGAATGACACGCCGAGAAACAGAGATTTTCGGGTCATTGTTTAATGTTACAGGTCATGTCTGGCCTTCTGGGAAATCAACGTTTTTCATGCACCACATGATGGCTTCGAGTGCTTTTCATCCCAAACTACTCCCATTCTGTTTTGATGCCAATGGCAAATATAATTACGAAGTCATTACGCCCGAACTCGTCACAGATTGTCCAGAATTTGACCAAACTTATTTTGAAACCTTGCCAATGGCATCCATCACTGATGCAGAAATTGAACAAATGAAAGTGCATTATACTGGCATTCCAACCGTAGCATGGCCTCTGATACGTTACTGGACAAAAGACATCCGAAAATGCTCACCAAACGTCTGTAAACGTAGAGGATATATTTAAAAATAAATAGTTTTCTTTAACCCTACATGCGCATTCGTTAGAACATACATTCGGTATTCAAACAATACACACAACCTAATTTTTTGTTTCGCCATCTGGGGGCGATTCGTCCCATCTATTTTGGTTTTCAATGATGATTTGTTCTGCTGGTGTGAAATCATTGACAATACCGAACATATCGCAGATTTCTTGGGGTGTTTTACCGAACATTTTCGAGGCAACTTTGGCTAAGGCCAATTTTTTTAACTGGAAGATATCCAGGTAGGTGGCACCCTCAATTAATTTAACTAACATCTCATCGTCAACTTGAACAATATAAGTTGCATACCAATCAGGCACAATAATATTGCCAGATTTATTCAATAATATATCTTCGGCTTTACCTACCCAGTCTTTGTAGTCGGCCTGGTGCTGGCAAAATTCAATGACTTTAGCTAAAACATCTCCCGTTATATTAGGAAGAGGGATATCCTGCAATTTTTCATCTTCAACTGAAGATTCATCGACAACCATTGTTTGGATTAATTCACTCAGTTGAGCAGCCTCACGACTCACTTCATATTTACTGCCATCTTCGCTGATGAGATTTATTTGCATTTTTACTAAATTTGTTTCTTATATAGTATTATTTTTTTAACTTATTTGTTCGCCCTCACTCACATTTCAATGTCTCATCATCAATTATAATTGTAAATATCTTCTGTGGCCTCTTGTATTGTTTCGACAATTGTACCTTCATTGTCAACAATAGCAATTGTACCT
>Ga0206126_10000064_pt1 | contig 133839 bp, 177 predicted proteins | sample Helgoland_Spring_5_FD_148621 | JGI IMG/M metagenome (GOLD analysis project Ga0206126, IMG submission 148621) | Pelagic subsurface seawater microbial communities from Kabeltonne, Helgoland, North Sea - Helgoland_Spring_Bloom_20160412_1 | ecosystem: Environmental > Aquatic > Marine > Epipelagic...
ATCTATGCGACCACAAGCATATGACTCTAGATAATGTTTGTATTGAGTCTTTTCAAAAATCTTACCTGGAGTTTCTTTCCACTCAAACGGAATATTTCTATCTTCGTACCAACGAGTGGAGACTGGACCCATCCAATTTGTGCTATAAGTTATCATAATCGTCCTATTAAAAATGCTTAGTGAATGTTATTTCAAAGTAGTCTTTATCGCTCAAATCAATATGGAAATATGACTTCTTACCGTATAGGATTGTCCACTCCATATCATAATCTTGTCTTAGTTTGTCTAATGTTGACATTGGTTCTGCCATCGTTAAACAAAGAGTACACAGTATAGGACTAAGCATTGATTATAATCTTCGGTTGATCCACAAACAAGTTTTAGTAACTATAATAGTGGCTGTGATGATTGATAGTATAATAGCAAATGATAACAAAAACCCATACATAAATTCTAATAACATGCTATTTTCCTTTATCATTATCAGGGAGGTCGTAGTCAGGATCCGCAGGGTCTACTGGGAATGGGATATTCTCATCAACATCCATCATCCATTGAGCATAAACCATATCATCTTCTTCGTCAATCTCTACAGCAATCATCTTATCAGCTACGTGTTGGAACATATGCCCCTCGCCTCTGTTTCGATAGACTAGTGATCGTATTGCTTCGGTTATGAAAACAAAGTCACGGGCAAACGTTTGAGAGTCATCCGCAACATCAGTTTCCATCAACTCATCAAGGAGATAGTTGATCCACTTCTGAACTATCTCTTCAGTCTCACCTTGATACTCATCATATTGCTCCTGAGCTGTAGCAGGCTTTGGTTTAAGTCTTGAAGTTAAATCAATTACATTACCTTTACTCACCAAAGAAGTCCTCCAAGTTAGATAACCCAGCAGCAACAATCGGTTGCTCAACAGCCGCTTCTTGTGTGTCACCCCAGTCAGCAGGCATACCACCCTTATCTTCAGAGACGCCCCAAACATAACCAAGGTCTGGATAAAATACACCTTGAGTGCGTTTCGGATTGCCTTGCGCATCATATGCAAGAGTTAAACAGACTTCACCCATCCTGTTCTGTCGATCTTTACCCCAGAACATATCACACCAATCACCGCTTTCAAGATAACGCTGCATGTTGCGGGCATAACCTTCAGCCATAATCTTCTTGGCAAGCGCACCCTTAATACCAGCACGGTCGTTCTTACCCTCAGCCGAGGCAATTTCACGTTGATGTTTGATCCACTCTTTCACGCTAGACATGTGGAGCGGATCATCAGTCGGGAGGTCAAGAACATTTTGGTGGATGTTCTTATAGGTTGGTGGGTTCTCAAGCATACGCTTTTCGCGAGCTTTAGCCAGACGCTCTACGGCAGCTGCCTTTTGCTCAGCTGACATTGGTTTGCGTGGTTTACGGATCTTTTTGCGGACGTAACTTTCAGGTTCTTTAGCCATAATCTTAATCTCACTCAATTTGAACAACAAGTATACTATAGTCTATGTAGGATGTCAACCTTTTTTTGATCTATCTGCCGATATGGGTTAAATCAGAGTTGGGCACGACCATGTATCCACCTTTATTGTATGCTATTGATACGGTGTAATTCTTTGATACTTCGCGCTTGTATGAATCGTCGACTTGAACGTTAGACGATGGGGGAGTGAGTGGAGCAGACATATAATCATTCTGCTCCTCTCTTCGGTATGGCACTGCCTTAACTGGCATCTCTCTGAATGCGGGCTTATACTTCTTTGTTGTATTTAATGCCTTTGTTTTACGCTTACGTCCAGACATATCATATCTCAATGATCCAGCAGTCGTACCTTTCATAATTTATTCTCTCAGTAGCTTACTAAACAGTTGGAGCCATTCACTCTCTCTGTAACTCCAATTATAAAAATTGTCAATATATACTTTAGCCATTTCCAACTTACTTTGCTGTCCAGCAGAGCGATGGCTGTGTATGGCATTGACCAATGTCTCAATGAATTCATGCGCATGGCTATTGGGATCTTCATGATACTGGTACATTGTCGCAAACCCAGCAGTCGTTTCTGGTAATGCTGCATGATTAGGACAAACAATCTCGCATCCAGCACTCATAGCTTCTATAGCAGCAATACATGAAGTCTCTTGCCAAATGTTAGGATATGCAAAGATATGTGCTTGTTTTAGAGCTTCACGCACAACATCATTAGGCTGATAACCATGATACGTCATATTTGGATGAGAGTCAACCTTTTCAAACACACCTTTATATGGGATATCTCTATCTGCCCAACCATAAGCATTGAATGACGAATACACATCAAGGTGTAATTCCACCTGATCTTTAAAGTGATTACATATCCACTCAAAGCAAGGAACAAGAATCTCAAGACCGCGATGAGGAGTTGTGTGATAGATTAGGTTGATTCGCTCGGTTGGCTTTGGTTCGGTCAACACGATTGGATCGATAGCATTGTGGATAACATGCGTTTCTTTATAGCGAAGAGCATGTTGATAGTGGAATGATTGCATCTGGTGATTGCTCACAAATACAATTTTATCAAACTTATTCCTGCTGCTCGGCTTACTTAGATGGGCAGCTTCTGGATCATCACAAGTGTCATGCAGAAGAAGAATGTTCTTTTTAGAAAGATCAATACTATCTTCACGAACTCTAGAATGGATCACATTGATCTTATCATCAAGCCCATTCCTTTCTAAGATATCAGTTATCCGTTCAGCCATCATTTCCGTGCCGCCTTTAGCGTCAGCATATGTGCCGTCAGCTTGGGGTTTCGGAAACGAGACATCAACCATTTCTTCTTCTGCAATGACATCAAGGCTCATTATGCTTCAACTTCCGAGTCAACATGAGCAACAGATTTAATTTTATCCATACGGAAAGATCGCCAGCCATTAGCATTAACGTCCCAAACAGACAAAGAAGTTTCCGCAGCTTTCTTAGTGTCGCCATCAACTTTAGAAGCAACAGCAGCTGGAAGAATGTCACGTTTAAGAGTACATGTCATAACACGCTCGTCACCGTTCAGTTTGTCGAATGTAACTTGTAGTACATTCGCGACAAGAAGATCGCGCAATTCGTCACGACTAAATTGATTATAAACCATACAATACCTCATAAAATATCACCGAATTAAATAACAAAAGAAGTGGTTCTTCGATCACGTGTCACAGAGCTTTTGGCTCTATCGTGATCCTCGTTGAGACTTCCCCATTGCCTCATATATTTACGCTTTGTCTCGTTTCAACCATTGGTCTACTTCGCAACCGATAAGTGTAACACTTACCACTATTTGTACAGGATCAAACATCACAATACCAGCGACCAGCCCAACAAGACCGATCGTTAAACCAAAGCCGATAGCGGCACGTGTCTTCATAAATTTACTAAACATCATTATCTCCAACAAGTCTTCTACATTCTTCGAATCTTCGCATTGACGTTCTAACGCCATAAAGGTCGTCTTGATTATCAACCGCAAACGCCAACCAAAATAACAACCAGATCCGAGCAATCAATAACATGAGTTTATTATACTACATTGCTCAATATAAGTCAACTACAATACAACTTTAATATTCTCAGCAGGAACGATATTTAGTTTCTTTCCCTCTACAGTAATGGGAATACTATTAGCCCAACTCAGGTATACGACATCACCGACTACCACGTCTTCGACGCTATCGGCTACAGCCAATACAGTTGCTGGCTTAGATGATTGATCATCGTCAGGTGTCCCAGTTAGGATAATGCCGCCCATCGTTGTTGTTTCTTTTTCTTCCGCTTCCAGCATGACTAACACGCTATCATTTAACATCTTCATCTATTATTCACCTTGTTTTAAACGTTCAATTATTTCAATTAAATCATCCATAGCTTCCATATCGCTCTGGGATTCAGTATCAATTTCTAGCTCAATTTTTATTTTCATCTGTCACACTTTATCTGGAGCCTCCTATCCGAATCGAACGGATCACCTACTGATTACAAGTCAGTTGCTCTACCAAATGAGCTAAGGAGGCATTGTTAAGTTGTTATTATACTACACATTTGGGTGAAAGGCAAGCGTTATTTGGGTAATAGTTGGCTTACCATTGGTGGATCACGCCTGCTATGATAACAAAGCATGTAATAAAGTTTACAAGGACAATCACCGTTCTTATGGACGCTACAAGATCAGCTTCGCTTTTACTGCCGACTTTCTCGCCCAGTGACTTAGCCCATAATCGCCACCAACGCATTAGTCCTTGCCTCTACGACGATCAATGCCAATGTCTGTTACCACAATCAAATATAACACACCAACGATAACACTTGTGACCATAAGACCAATCATCGCATAACTTAATGTATTTCCTAACATGTTTAATATATCCATGACTATTCCTCTATTGCCATTATCATACTAGTTTTATCAACGCCATTGCTTATAAACTCTTGCCCCAACCACTGTATCTCATCATGAAGTTCTAGAGCCATATGCTCTATGGTCTCAATACCAGTCCTCTCACGCTCATGAGCATACCAAGCCAACACATTAGATACCTCATGTATTTTATTGTCGATATAAAGCGCATTAGTGTTCGGGTTTGTTGAGTCTCCAGAGACAGCTAACAAAGAATCAGGCAGGACAATAGTATTCATCACAATTGAGTCGATGTTAAGAACTAACACCTTTCCAGCATTAGCCAATACAACTGGCAAATTTTTGTGTTTTGAATTTCTATATTCTTTGACACGGTCATCATCAGTCATACCATTAGTGTCTAGTTCTTCAAATGTACATGTAAACTTCTCTTCCACATCATCCATGAGAAAGGAAACTCTTTCATATACCATCGGAGAAGGATTCACTATATGTACATGGCAAGGCATTCCACCACTACCAGTAACCGACCTGACGAATGCTTCGCCATGTTTCATGAAGTACAGACTATCGCAGGCAGCAAATACTACTGGGTTGCATTGCACTATTCCATCAAGATTTTCTTCATCTATAACTATTGTGTCACTCATTGTCCGATAATCCCATATTGTATACCACGATCAACCGCATAATCTTCAACACGATATCCTTCATTTTCAGCTTCATCCACTTTATCCCAAAACAACTCAACCAGCTCGTGTTTAGGATGGTCAACAGTTTCGCCAGTAAACCATTTCGGCTTCCATGGCTGGGTTGGCATATGAGTGTAATGTATTTGTTTGAATGGCTCAACATCACCGTCATGGCTATTCCATGCAGGGTCTAAAGTGCCAATGGGAAGCTCTTGTTGTACAAAGTTTATGAACCTGTGGTGTGCTCTTGGATCGACTTTCCATTGAGCTGACGGCTTTTGACCTTTAAACTTAGAGCAGTCAAATAAGATAACACAGAACTCTTTACCGCCAAACCGTTTGCCGTCTCGGGCAAGCATTACATTGTCACCCATATCCATATCAAACAACTCACCAATGTCATGGAAGTTTAACATATCAACATCAGTGTATATTGCTCGTCCTTCAAAGTTACAGTATTCGGGGATAGCCCAGCGGAATCCTGAGAATGGAGTAGACCAATTCTGATCAGCAAAGCCATGCCAGAAAGAATTAGGATCATCTGTTTTACGCATCCAAACAATTTCAATACTACGAAAGGAATTGTTCCTCAGCGTGTACTCATACGCCATCTCAATCAATGCGTCTTCACCATTAGATGACGTACCAATAAACAACTTCACAGGATCTTTTTTCATAATAACCTCATTATATATTTAAGACTTGAACTCTTCCTTCAACTTACTCACATGCTTACTATGTATCTTACAGCCGATGAACTCGTTATAATACTCGTCCCGCAAAAGAACATCTTTCCCAAACTGTTCCTTTGCCTCGTAGTATGTACACTCACCCTTTGTTCTTGCTAGGTGTAGTATCTCACGTTTGAATGGTGTGCCATTCTCAACTAACAGCTTAACCGACTCACTGGATCCATAATAATCTTTCCAGTCAGACGGAACTTTAGTCTTAACCCTGCGCTTGCGAGTCTTGGTTACTGGCAGAGTCTTTGGCTTCCAGAAAAACTTCTTACCAACATACATCTTGCCAGTTTCCAATTCAGTCAGGCGATAACAAAAGCCGACCCATTCCTTTAACTCTTCTTCGGATGGGTCGTATGGTCTGCCTTTATATATCCAAGGGTTTACATAATTATTCGTCTTCAAAATCTAACTCGTCAAGCGCATCAAACTCAATAACGTCACTGAGATCAACTTCTGCTCCACAATAGGGGCAATATAGCGGTGGGTCTGTAATGTCATCCTGATTAAGGAGAATAACCTGATATTCACTGCTACATTCTTCACAACATAACGTTGTTACTTCCTTTACTTCTTCTTCCATCATTCCTCTCTACGATGCGTATGCATCATCCCACGTTCCTGTAAGACCAGCAACTTCATATTCTGTCACACGGTTCTCAAAGAAGTTCGTGTGGTCTGCACCATTCAATACCCACTCCAACCATGGGAGCGGATTCTCTTTTACTCTGAAGTTTGTTCGTAAACCTAACTGAAGCAATCTTCTGTCTGTTATATAGCGGATATACTGTTTTACTTCTGCAGCGTCTAAGCCTTCAACCTCGCCCATCTTGTAAGCCAGATCAATAAACTTATCTTCTAGCTTCACAGCTTGTCGTGCTATCTCATATATATCTTTCTTAAAATCTTCGTCTACGATACGTGGATGCTCAGCGCAGAATGCTTTGAATAGCTTAGAGTTACCCTCAACGTGAATCGACTCATCACGGATAGACCATTCTACAACCTTGCCCATGCCTTTCATCTTACCATAACGCTGGAAGTTTAGTAGCATTACAAACGATGCAAATAACGCAACACCCTCGTTGAACACAGACTTAGCAAGCGACAATCCGAGACCACGCATAGTAGTAACATCATTCTCGGTCATAAAGTCGATCTTATCAGCCATCTCTGAATACTCAAGAAAGGCATGATACTCGCTGTCAGGCAGACCAAGTGTTTCGTTCAGTAGAGCATATGCTCTTTGGTGGATACCCTCACGAGCAGCAAACGATCCAAGCATATTACGCACTTCATTGTTCTTAAATTTAGGAACAAAGTTATCGTAGTAATTCTGACCAACCGCAACGTCTGACTGAGTAAACAAGCGCAGTACATTGGTGATGTAATCTTTCTCTACCTGTGTAACCTTACCCATCTTCCAATCAGTAACGTCTTCAGAGAGATCAATCTCGTCTTCGATCCAGTGAGCCTTTTCGTGACGTGTAGTAATATCTACAGCCCAAGGATAATGGAATGGTTTGTACGTTTCAGAGAACTCAAGCAGACCGCCAGCTTTCTTAACTAGCGTGTCAGCAATCTTCATAAGATCGTCATATGTTCCAATGTGCTTATCATCAATAAAGATCTGCGGTACAGATCGTGCGTTCGGCAGTTTCTGGTAGAACGCCAAACGTTGTTCTTGATCATCTAGCTTGACCTCACGGACAACATATCCATGAGTCTCAAACCAATACTTTGCCTTTACACAAAATGGGCAATTACTTTTACTGTAAATTAATACGTCCAATTCTCTCTCCTAGAATATGTATATTTCATTTGACTCATCACCCTTCGCATGCAAGGCAAGAATCCTGACTATCATCGTCTTGTGTAGCAACATCACTGAATTCAGCAAGCCTATCACGAGCGACTTTAGTCGTAACGTTCTCAGCTTTGTTAGATGTTTCTGTTCTTAGATAGTATAACCCTTTTGTGCCGTAAAGCCAAGCATTATAATGTACTTTATGTAGGTAATCTTTGGTAGCTCCTGACGGGAAGAAGATATTCAATGACTGACCTTGACACAGATACTTTTGACGATCACCAGCTTGCATAACAATCATATCTTGATCCAACTCAATGGCTGTCTTGAATACGCCTTTGATGTGGTCAGATAAGAAGTCTAGGTGCTGTACTGAACCGCCGCCAGTGATGATCGAAGACCAAACCTCATCAGTATTCATACCAAGCAACTCTAATTCTTCCTGCAAGTATTTGTTCTTAGTCAGGTGTGAACCAGCACGTGTGCGAGAAGTAAATGCGTTTGCTTTCCATGGCTCAATAGAAGGTGATGTTCCGCCAATCAATGAACTGTTTGCATTGGGGGCGATAGCTAACATGTGTGCATTACGCTTTCCAGTGCCTGCCATATCTGGCGCTTCACCACGCTCGGATGCGAGTATTGATGTCTCTACTTCTGCCCACTGCTTGATGTTTTTAAAGATCTCTATGTTTGTTGACACTGCTTCTTCAGATTCAAATTCAATACGGTGTTTCTGGAGGTATGCGTGATAGCCCATCGCTCCAAGACCCAAAGACCTTTCCCGCATAGCAGAGTATTTCGCTCTGTGGATTTCGTCCCCTGCGTGGTCGATAAAGTACTGCAGGACGTTGTCAAGGAAACGAATAAGATCAGCAACAACAGTTGAATCTTTCCATTCATCATACTTCTCCAAGTTCAGTGAAGATAGGCAGCAAACAGCACTACGCTCTTCGTTTGTTACTAGGTGTATTTCATTACACAGGTTAGAACCTTTGATAGTAAGACCCATATCTTTCTGTGATTGAGGCAATGCTTTGTTAGCAGTGTCAATGAAGTTTAGATATGGTTCGCCTGTACGATAGCGAGTCTCTAAAATTAGTTCCCACAACTTACGCGCACGCATAGTATCACGCACTTCTTCTTTGTTTGGATCCTTTAGTTCCCACACATCATCATGAGCAACTGCACGCATAAACTTATCAGATAAATTCACAGCGTGATGTAGGTTCAAACATTTACGGTTCACATCACCAGTCGGGATGCGCATGTTAATGAACTCTACGATATCAGGATGAGAGATGTCCATATAGGAAGCGTATGAGCCTTTGCGGGTCTTTCCTTGACGATACGCAGTCATATCACTATCTACAGTGTGTAAAAACGGCATTGGACCTGGAGCAACGTCTGATACAGATCGAACATCTGACCAATGTCCACCAACACCACCACCCTTTACTGATAACCATCGCAACTCTGCGCTGTGATCAATTAATCCTTCTAGAGTATCAGGGACGTATGTTAGGAAACACGAGATAGGTAATGACTTAACCTTTTCACCCTTGAGCGGAGCATTAGAAAGAATTGGTGATGAGAACATAAACCAACCGTTCGATGCAGCGTCATAGATTCTTTGCGCAAGTTTCTTATCTCCTGCCGAGAATGCTACTGCAGCACGAGCAAACGCTTCTTGCGGCGTGCTTTCGTCATCTCTGCAATAATAATCTTTTAGAAGTTTGACAGCTTGCTCTGTCATTGTTTTGTCTTTGCTGGGATCAATTTTCACACCCAAATGCTGACGAGGAAGCCCAAACATATTATATCCTTTTATTCTTGTTCTTGTAGTAATGAATTTGCCATGGGGAATATCTCAGCAATAGCGCATGCGCACTCACGAGCAATTTCCATGTGTTCTTTTTGTGTACCGTTAGCAGCACGCAGATTAATATAATGAATCCAACTTCTCAAAGTGCCATTCATATATAGTCGAGTTTTAGTAAGTCCCTCTGGGAGTACTGCTCTCGCCTGCTCTTTCGCGATGCCCGCTTTTATTGCCCAGTCATATGCTCTCTGAGATGCAGCGATAACGGTTTTCTGAGCAGCAACCCAATCGCGCCTTAATGACTCATCATTAGTGTCAACACTGTTCTGACGGTTCTTATCATCCTGTAGTCGCGCTTCACGCAGAACATAAGGATATCCCATTTCATCAGGCGTAGCATAACGCTGGCTGAATTCTTGGAAAGAGAAAGAACGATGACGCACAATCTGATGTGCAATATCTCTTGTCGTGTCGATCATCATACACGCACTGACCATCTCTAAAGGAGACCAATGTTGGTGTTTGATTAGATACTTTACCAACTTCTCTGAAGTCTCATTGTTGAACTGATTGGCAGGATTAGAAACCCTCGCACAGTACGCGATCATTTCTAATAAATCAGGATTCTCATTCTCACCAAATAAACCATCCACTGCTGCCGAATACGACACTAATTTTACATGCATTTAAATCTTTCTCCACTCACTCAGTTTAGCCTTCGCGGACAATCCTTTGAAGGTGTTATTACTTATAATACTTTGAATCTCATCGACACACTTACCAGACAGTATCATGTCATTAATGTCTTTTTCTTTCACACTATTTGGGAACAACGCAATCGAATGATTCTCAAGTATCGTCTTTTCAATACGTCTTACTATTTCCTTGCTTCTTGGTTCATTATCATACACAAAGACATACTCAGCTGCAGCATTAATGCCACTCACATCAGCTCCAGCCATCGCAATTGCGTTATCAACGAACATACTATCAATTGGTCCTTCAACAACATAGACTGGCTTGCGGTAGTCTACAGTATCTAGCCCAAATATCTTCGGCGCATCAGGATCAATCATTATGGTTACATACTTCAGATCGGACTTGCCTATTGCTCTGCCCTGAAACCCAATCAAGTTGTCATTCTTATCTATAAAAGGAATGATGATTCTTGGCTCATCTTTAGTGATGTTGGGAACCTTATCTTTCACACAAGCATTAACGAACTCGTAGAATTTAGGAGCATAAAAAAGTTTGTAGTGGCACTTAGTAGGGATAGCACGACTTAAAATATATTGTTTGGCTCGGTGTGTTGGAGGCAGTTGAGAGACCTTTTTCAGCTTACCCAGCGGTGTTTTGAGATAGTTCGCTTTCTTCTTGAAGTGGAACTCTGTCTTAGTTTTCTTTGGCAGGGGAGTAGTATTAGCTGCTCTGTGACCACCCCCATCCTTGAATTTCTCCATAGTATATTCTTTATAGAGATGAGGACTGACGTGTTTTATAAGGTTGCTGACGCTTGCGCCCATGCCGCAGTTATGACACTTAAATATATAGGAACTCTCTTTAACAAACACATAACCACGCGCCTTGTTCAGATTCGTTTGAGAATCCATACAATAAGGGCATCGAAAATTGTATAGTGTGTCGTTCTTCCGCTTGAATTGCTCTAGCTGAGAAGAGAGAAGATGAAGGTATTTTGATTCAATATAATTACTCATGTACTCATTATACAACAAAAAGCTCAATAAGACAAGGAGTTTTTACATATGATCTTTAATATATGGGAAGACTACTGTGATTAAGAATGCTAGTAAGCTGAAGCCGCCAGCTGCTTGCCATTTCCACTGTTCTAGCTTACCGACTCGGTTGGACATTTCACTAGCGTGGTCTCGCTGATCTTGCTTCAGCTCTTTGATCTCGGACATAATCTCTTTGTGAGAGTTACCAAGACCTTTCTGTAATTCTTCGCGCAAACTTCCGATCCTTTTATGCAAGATGTCTTGTTGGTCTCTCGCTTCCTTTCTGCGCTCTTCGAGCAATGTAAATAAGTCCATGTCTAACCCGATCTTTGCCGATACAATCTCATCCGACTCGAGAATAATCTGTTCTGCTTTCTTTGCTCGTTGTCTCATAATCACTATCGCTTTGGTGAGTTTGTCTTTTATTTGTTTCTTCTATTTATTATCTTTAGAATGTTTGTCCGACTGTTTCCGCAAGTATTCGGCAATTTCTTTGGCTTGCATCGAATATAATGTTTCTAAGTCTTCTTCTAAAGCCTCTAAACGATCAGCTATTAGTGGGTATTGCTTACGAAACTTGGCGTCTTTTTTGGCGAGCGAAATATCATACTTAACAGCGAGATATTGCATAAAGGCATCAACATGCTTCTGGAACCAAATGCCCATAGTTGTGCCTTGAAACCAATTATAAAATGAACTGCCGACAACAGATCCGAGAATAGACTTTAGTATAAACCAATACATATTATTTGTCAACCTTTTCAATGTCGTTCAACGAGGCTTCAACAGACAAAACAACATAGTTCTGCATGCCATGATCAGTAAGCGCATCAAAGAACTTACCTTGCTTCCATCCAGACCACGTACCACGGAAGAAGTCTTTCCATCTCTGCCAATATGTAGGATTGCGCTCATATCCATATGCATTGAAGTAACGCTCGTCACCACAATGAGCATAACCAAGTATCTTTGGTGGAACCTTGGTAACTATGTCATTGTTATTAACAAATCGTTGATGTGGACATTTAAGCTCTTGAACAAATCGCTTACCGCCAACACGTGGTGAACCGAAAGTAAACAAACACTCAGCTTCAATACGTGTCGCAGCGATTGTTGCCATTGCAGCACCGAGACTATGACCAGTGAGATAGATTGTTCTGGGTGTTTTTAACTTACTGTTTGCTTCTATCTCTTTTAAGCAATCAGCCCATAATTCATCGAGTTCATCCTGAAACCCTGAGTGTACCTTACCTCCAGCAAGAGCGGAATTCCTTGTCACTTTCAGATCCGCAGCTATGTCATTCAGCTTTGTCGGTTCAGTACCCCGAAACGCGAACCACAATTCTTTTTTACTCTTAGCGACCAATACCTGTGCACCATTTCTGTCAATCAACTTGCCCTTATAGCCGTCGAGACTCTTCAATGCTTCTGCGTCAAGGTATGCTGACTGCGCAAGATACGCTGCAGCTTCTGTTTTATTGGTCATCTACTTAGTTATCCTTTATTTATTTTTATGTTCTTTATAAATTCAATGTAATCGAATGGTATATATTTATCTTCTTCAAAGAAGTGTACTGCGATAACGTTTTGGGCACCATCAACACCACTCTCTATAACGTGAGAAACATTATCGATTCCTCCGATCATATACTCTTCAAACAACTTAATATCATATTTGTCTTTATGTTTGACCATAATATGATACATCTCTTGGCAAAAATAGAGATAATGTTGATCCAATGTTTCGGGTGTCGTAGTATAAGCATTCACCAAAGCATCATAAATGATTTCACTATTTGGCTTCGCACCTATAAACCCGTTAAATACTGTCGTACCTAGAAGAAAGTTCTCTCCATTAAGAGACACTTCAGCATTCACATTCATATCCAAGTCACACACAGTGAATAGATGATCGTGTCCATCTATATCCAGCTCAGATAAATCCCCTGTTAGCATTAGATCAGAGTCGCAAAAGACCCCACCATTCAAATACAAGTAATAGTATCTAAACAGGTCAGATTTATGCGCACCTGTGAAACTATTAAAAACATCTACTATGTTCGGGAATTCTGGTAGTGGATTTTCGTCAAAATACTCCAGTATTCTTTCGTCGTCATACCAGTCTATCTTCCAACCACAACCATTTCGTTCAGCCCATCCAGCATTAACTTCATCAAGGAAAGGCTCTCTCGAAACTTGCAATAAAATCTTTGGTATCATAATATAATTCTCAATGTTATTGTGTCGGTTCTTCCTCTTTTGGCTTTACCGAATCTTCATAGTAAATAATAATTTCTTTCTGTTGTAGTATATAGCGTCTTAGATCAGCAAGGTTTAAGCTGATGTTCTCATAGCCTCTAACAGAGATTGCCATGAATACTATGTCGCCATTATCCTTCTCAAACTTTCCAAGAAACTCTTCCATGTTTCTTTCAGTGACAACATACCAATCAACATCTGATAGATCTAATTGCTTTGGTCGTTCAACAACAGGGATTATAGGTTGAATGATCTTTGTTACTGTTACAATCTTTTCTTCTGGTTGTCTGTTTAATAGACTACAACTGCTACTTAGCAGTATCAGACTCAAGATCAGCAAATATCTTAGTTGTGCCATCATTTATTCTCTTTTCAATTAATCCAGGTTTTCTCAAACTCAACAACGTCAGGTTGTGCTTCTTAAATTTCTGTAACAAACCATCAGAGTATGCTTCTGCTTTCTGAAGGTTTTTCATTAGGTCTTTGGTCAGAGCGGCTTGTACTTCTGCAGTTTCTTGCATAGTGTTTATTGTGGCTTGCTGCTCTTCAGCCGCAGCTTTCAATGTCGCGTTGTTCTCTGCGAGCTGTTGAATACGATCCTGAGTGTCATTGTAGTAGCTCTTGGCGGCATAACCAACACCACCAAGTATCACTATCAATGCGATACATGCATACAATTTAATCATAATTTATCCGTGTTTCTTAAAGGTAACTTTCGGAAACGCTAATGTCGCTTTCAACACTTCGTCTTTAGAGGCGTTGAATTGTATAGCAACTATCTCATCAGCTTTTGTGGCTATAGCAGCCAACCAACGATGATTGCCATCAATAACATAGTTATCTTTACTGATAAGTATTGGCTTCTTGTTCTTGTCGTCTTTCTTAATAGAAGCGATAACACCTTTATCTGAAAATTGTGACTGTATAGCTTTTAGTTTTTTCGGGTTTGCGACAATTCTCTTACCAACTATGCCTTTGCGCTTCATATGTAGGATATATGCAGCATAGTCTTTCTGTTCAATCTGAGGCATTTTGTTTCGAGGAATATCACCACGAGTAGGGACAGTGACCTGCAACTCATTAACTTTCTGTAGAGTTGTGTTTGCTTTAGCGTATACTGATGTTGGACGAGTGCCTCGAACTGGAGCTTTAGTCTCGAACAGTTTCTTGAAGTCCTTTCCAGCTTTAGCAGGAGTGTTTCGCTTTGCCATCTCAACCGCCAATTCACGGTCAGGCGTCTTAAAATTCTTCTTACGCATTACTGTCTTGGCCACCAACTCCAACTCACCTCTTCGCAGATTCAATACGAATGGTACGTTGATGTCCGTTTGCATATCTTTCAATACAGCTTCAGCGTCTGGACCAAGTTTTGGTATAGCTTTGCCGTGTTTCTTAAATGTTTTCTTAAATAGACGTATCAGTTCGGCTGAAGTGATGTCTTTTTTATTGCGAGCATCGTTGGCGCGATCTAGAAAATGACGAGTGAACTCAACATCAATCCCCACTTTAGCGAAGACTCTATCGGCATATTTTTCAACGGCATCTAAATCAGCTTGAGTTATCATGCGTTATCAACTAGTATAAGATCAAATGCCGCAGAAAGAACGCCATTAGCAGCGCCAATAGCCCGCACATCAATATCGGTCTTCTCGGTAAACTTAATCGGAGTAGCATACTCGATAGTGTGGTCACTTTGGAATAAGTACACCCCACCAACGACTCGGAATGCGCCACCAAAAGGACGGGCAAACATAGCAATCTCTACTGCCTGATTCTTACTTGCTGTCATCTGTACAGTGTTTAGGAACCCAGTACTACCTGCAGGAACAGTGTAAAATGCCTGTAGTGATTGTCCACGCTCTGCTTTAATCTCTGTGATAACAGTAGGTGTCGCATTCTTAACAACAATAGTGCCGACATTAGTGGCAGTACCAGACATAAATGCACGGTTGATTCTGTGCCAAGTCTTGGTGCCAGTTACAGGAGTTTCTCCAGTCAGGCAAATAGTTTCAGTCTGGAAGGCATAGTTAGTATCCAACCCTTCTAATGTAACATCAGTTGTGTCAGCATCGTCATCAGATACGACAGTAACGACACTAGCGTCAACGATAGCTGGCCAAGGATACAACTGTTGGCCAACTGTTTCTCCTCCAGTCCAAATAGTTGACCAACCAGTACCGACAGTACCGTCAAGCGCACCAAACTTATGTACGGCAGTGTATCCTTCTAAATCACCATTTGCTAATGGGATATTCGATGCATTGCCAAATGTGTTGATGATATTACCGTTCTTATCAGCAAGCATATTTGCTTCAAAAATAGTAGTACCATTGGCGAGATATTCTTGACTGTCTATTCTATATTGTGCCATGCTCTTTTTCCCTTATAGTTCCCTTATAGTCCAAATTTCTTCATGAAGTCTTTGCGTTCTTTGATCTTAACTCTCTTCGCTTTCTGCTCAAGATACCGCTTCAAAAACGCTTTCATATCTTTCTTACGAGCATCTGGCTTCTTGAAGTCCGCAACATCATCGCCAGTACCAGCAACTGCAGCGCCAGTAGCATTGGCAGGAGCATCTTCAAATAGTGTATTGAAGTCCTTTTGCTCTGTTGTGCTTTCTTCTATCTTATCCATAGCTTCGTATAACCCTCGTACCATTTCTTCTTCGGAGAATTCAGTTTGTGTGTGGCTTTCTTTAATGAGGAACAAAGCAGCAGCATAGGAAGCAAACTTGGTTTTGCCTCCTGGAACTTTTTCTAGGAGTTTTTTAAGATTGAACACCATCCGATCATAATACCCATAAGCATTATTCTCTTCAGTAGTCTCAGGCGACTTTATCTTCTTGCCGCTCTTGTCTATAATCCCCAACTTAAATGCATCAGTCTTTTCAAAGGGCGTTGTCAGCCTTTTGATGAACTGGTACGCGAGGAGTAAATCTGTAATCTTGCCCATTAAATCTTCCTAAGCGTTTCTACTATGTGTGCGTCTAACCCAATCTCACTATCTATGATTCTTTTACCTGCAACCAAACCAAGTTCAGTCGGGTAGTATTTCATCATGATCAAGAATGGCTTCAGGTAATGTAGATACCCTTCCAGCTTCAAGAATAACATTCTGGTAGCAGCTCTACTCTCAAACATGTTATAAATTACAACCATATGATTGATGATCAACCTTTCTTTAAGATCTCCTGATTGCTCATACTTTCTGAACAATCTTTTAATGTAGCGTATCCTCTTCAGGTCGTCATAAAACTCTAACAAATCCGTACAGTGGGGATTCGTATATGACTTCATAGCGAACATTTGGAAGTTATCTTCCGTCAAATCGTCAAACATATAATTCCATCAATTAATTAAGTAATATCGCTCAGTGCCGCTCTCTTGATGACAGTCGCGCTTACAGCCACATATATATAGTCAGCATCAAACCAAATAGATCCAGCACCAACCGTTGGAGATGTTGTTGTTGGATTATTTGTGGATGGTGTCGAACTTGTTAGGCGTAAATTTTTACCCGCAACAATAGCTAAGTCAGACGGTACAGCACCAAAAAGGTTTTGTACCGTGACTTTCTTACTAGAGGGCGTAGATCCAGGATTATCAACAACCATAAAAAGGTCGTCGCTCGACACCGAAGTGGCAGCAGTAAGTGCTGTAACCTTTTTATCAGCCATTATCTATAATCCTTATTCGCTATCAGGTAATTGAGTATCATCGGCAGCATCGCCAGAGATAGAACCCATAGCAACTAATGTTTCATACTGTACACGACCAGCACGACCACCAGTTCCAGGTGTACGCTTAACCCAACCAGCATGAGCAACGCTCTTACCTTCGCCAGTAATACCAACTTCTGTTTTATCAGCACCGTAGATAAAAGCAGCATCAATGTTTTCTGAATACACAGTATACAATGGCTTCTCAGATACTTCGTATGCAGCAGCAGAAGATACTGCGATATCAGCACTGCCGTCAGCTTGACGTACAGTTGCGTTTGACGCATCGGCGATAGCAGTGAATACATAATCGTTAGCACCAACACGCAAGAAGTCACCAACTTTATAGTCGGTTAAAACTGCGCTTGACGCACCAGTTACAGCTCCAGCATCAGTAACAGCACATGTGCCTACTGTGGTTTTGCTGTCTTTATTTCCCCATAAACTCATCTTATTTCTCCTAAGATATATTTGTTATTACTTCTATTTAGTAGTTTTCATAATCAACTTGGTGGCAGCTACACCAATTTTATAGCTGCCATATTCTTTATAGTTCTCTGAACGCCAACTCTTTAGCTTTCAAGAACTTAACTGCGCTCTTAATGGCAGGCATAGGACTTCTCTCAGTACCGACTTTGGTATTGCGACCTGTCTTATACTTAACCTGAACACCATCATCAGTTGTCTGCATTGTAACAAGCAAGTTGTTATTTTTAGGATCTTTCAACTCTACAGAGATGTTATCCTTTAATGCCAATACTAATGGAGCGATATCTTTATCTTTCAGTAATGTAAACTTCTCATCAAGCTCTTGTTGCTCAGCCAAACGATTAATGGTTGCTTCCATAACGGCTTCCCATCTAGAACCATACTTGCTCTTGAAGGTAGCTTCATTTAATCCACAGCTTTCTTTAAGTGCAGATCGTACTTGCTGAACCTTAGTTTCCATATCTCTGATTTCGCCTTCAATCTCTTTACGTTGACGACCTTTACTTTTCTGGATTAGGTCTTGTAATTGAGACTCAAACGAACTTAGTTTGCGTTTAAGATCAGCTGAACTCTTACCCTTATAAGGATTCTTCAAACCTTCGTCTAAAGATGGAGAAGTATCAACCTCGTCAGCCTTTTTGTCTTTCTTCTTGTCATCCTTTTCTTTTGACTCATCTTTAGAAATAGCCTTAGAAATTGCCTTACGCTTCTTGTGTAAGAACTTGTCTGAATCGTCTACATCACCATCGTTGTCGATGTCTTTGTCTTTACGATCTTTGAACTTCTTCTTAACAGCTTTAGGCTGAACTTTATCAAGACCTTCACCGTCATCAGACTTATCGTTGCTGTTATCTTCATTAATAGCTTCAACACCTTGCTCAACAACAACATTAGTATCGTCAGTAGAAACTTCGACAGTATCGGCTTGTCCAGAAACAACAGCGTTTACAGCAGCAAGCAATGAGTCACTAGAACCATAATTGTCTTGCGTTCCGAAGACGTTTGCTTCTTCAAGTCCTTCCATTGCACCTTTAACTTTGAACATTTTGTATTCACCCTCTTTGTTTGTTTTATTTGCACGATCAAGATACTTCTTAGCCTTTGATGCATCATCAAACTTAGAGAACTTAGTTGTGTCGGCTTTACCTTTCTTATCGTAGTATTGAACTATGAAGTAATCTTCATTGAGTTCTACGCTCTCGACCTTAAATCCTTTTTTCTTCGCATCAGCGATACGCATTATAGCGTTTGCGCCAGATTTTGGATCAGGAAACTTGTTTGGATTTTTAGGTGCTTTACTGTAACCAATAATTTTATCGGTCTTTGGATTATTATTTCCACGAACATTTGCTTTAGCAATATGAACAAGATCGTTATCGCCAAATTTAGCTTCGTCTAGCTCAACAGACTCTTTGATCGCACCTTCAAGAGAACGGAAGAACTTCAGCTTAACACCTTTGGTCTCAAACTTAGCATCTTCAATAGTACCCTCTGAAGACTCTTGGGTTAGATTATAGTAGATTCCTTTGGCGATATTGACTTTCACAAGTGGAAAGATGTCACCAGCAATGCTAATCTTTGTGGCATATCTGAATACAGTTTCGCCAGACTTTACGTTAGAACCTTTGATGTACTTCTTATCACCAGAATCTAGAGCAAATAGTACCATTGGGTGTTTGCTATTGTTATCGCTCATTACAGCAACTTCTTTATAGCCTTTCTTACGACCGAATGTTAGTGCTTGATCTTCACCCCAATTAGGAGTCTTATCTGTGAACTGTTGGTATGCTTCGTCTAGTTGATCACCTTCTGCTTCAAAAGAGTTCAACAAATGCTGCTTTCTTTTTGCAAGAGCAAACGCTTTATTCATAACAGAAGCAGCTTGTGCGATAAATTTAGATGACTGCTTTTCTGCCTTTTCGCCAGCCTTAATTCCCATTTCTAACCCAATGATCAGTTGTTCAACTGAATCGATTAAAGTGGGATCATCGAACTTTTTCTTTTCGCCCTCAGCCTTTGCTTTCAGACCTTTCAATTTTTCTATAGCAGTGAGTAGTTCGCTATTAGGCATATCACCAGCTTTAAATCGAATCTGTTCATCAAGAGAGACTGATTCGTTTAAGAAGTCATCCGCTGACTTAGCGCCCAAGGCGACATTAGCTATCTTATCTAGCTTGGCAATATTAATTTTGTATTTGTTTAATATAGCGTCAATGATATCTGAAGCATCGCCATCGCCTTGTCTATTCACAAGTTCAAACGCAATTTTAGTATCAGCAATATTGCCTGCAATATTCCAATCTTTCTTAACGGCTGCTAAGTCTTTATATTCTTTATGACCATCATCAGTGACTACGAAGTAAACTGTTTTCTTATTCTTACCTCTCGACTGAGCCGCTAATCGAGCAGGAGTCTTATCTTTCTTACTTGTTAGCTCATCACCATAAACACTACCGCCCAGCTTTTTAATTCTTTTTAGAGTGTCTTCTATTGATTCGCCTAACATTGCTTCGAATGCTTCATCAAGAGAGACTGATTCTTTCACTACTTTACCAGTCTTAAGGAATTTAAAGTCGACACCTAATTGCTTAGCAGCTTTAGTGATAGCTTCTCTGGCTGTTCTAGCCTTTACTACGATTGGCTGTCCACCACCAAGTTTTTTGCCATTCAGAGTCTGCTTAGGAATAGGAACAGAAAAGCTGCCCATTGCTTCTTCAAGAGCATCTTCATCTTCATCTTCATCTTCATCTTCAGGCTTCTCGTGAGTGTAGCCTTTAGCAGCAAGAGCTTTGTGCTCTGCTTCGCTATTAGCAACTTCTTTCTCGCCAGTTTCTGGGTCAAACATATCGTGTGGATACTTAGCAGCTTCTTCTGCTTCCTGAAGCTGCTTGAGCTGCATCACCTTTATTGTGTTCGCTAGGTTCATTTCTTAGATTCCTTAGTTATCAACTTTTTCGCCAGCACGCCACTGGTAACATGACCAATACCCAGCTGTTGTTTTGTCTTTTTTGTTTTCGCAATCGTGTCTTGATCTGAATGCTGCTCTTCGCTTTGGATCGTCTCGTTTGATTTCCATATTTGGATCACCAAACGTAACCTTAATCACATTGCCTTTGTCATTCTTAACATACACGCCAAATTTCTTTTTCGATCCTGATGGTAGTCTGAAAGGATTATTTAAATCAACCTTTCTTCCTTTATACTCAGCAGCTTCAACCACTAAATCTTCATACATGCCAGCGCAATCTTCTTGACACGGAGTGTCTTTTTTATACTTCTTGGTCAATGCATCAGTACCAAACTCACCAGCAGCTTCTTTAAGGTCTGTATACATATTCGCAAGAACACGTGGGTTAACACCACTATATTGTCGCGCCACAACACCAGCATAATAAACAACACCGTGCCTCATGGGGTCTTTACCAGCTTCTTTCTTCTTGCGGTCTACAACCTGCTTCAGAACACTCAATGCGGCTTGATACTTATTCTTTGAGATAGTCTTAGACTTCAGCTTGGCAATTAGTTCTCCAGTAGGAACCTCATCCAACATCTCAACAGACTCGCTCACATTACCCTTGTGTTGTTTCCACAAGTCAGCATCGCCAGTAGTTCTTGTCTTACCGCCAGTAATGAAAGAGTTTACACGAGCATATGCCCATTGCTGTTGGTTTGCTCCTGGACGATGTCCAGTCTTCCAAGCAGCCATGCCACGATTGTAAACTTTCTTCAGGATACCAAGAGATATGCCAGACTTGTCTGACTTCTTCTTCAGCGCAGTGGCTGAGTCTTCGGTGATCTCAAAAGATTCTTCTTGGTTCTTAGCTTTAGTGTCTGAAGTGCGAGCGCGATCCATCATACGATCATGCTTCTTCTTATCAACAGCCTTTTCTCTGTCTATCTTAGCCTTAGCCGCATCAACTTCACCTTCACCAAACATATCACGATACTTCTTAGTGTGTTTGGAGAGTTTAGTCTCAGCGCCAGTATCGCCAGCATGCTTATCTGGATATGCTGTCGGGTCGTCTGAATCTTTCTCAGCGCCTTTCTTGAATTCTGCGTCACGCTTTGCTTTGGTAGACTTAGATAAACCGCTATGGTATTTCTTTGGCTGTGTTCCTTCGCGATCTTTGATGTCTTTGTCTTGAGCAACAGCTTCAAACAACGCATCATAATCTAACTCTTCCTTGACACCGCCACGAGCTTTCTTCAATCTTTCGATCTCAGCTTTACGGATTTTAGGTAATAGCTTCTTGGCAATTTTAGGAATGAGTGATGACTTCTTCTGTACTAGCTTATCAACTTGAATCTTATCTGTGGGAGATAGGTTAGCATAGTTCTTACCGCGATCACCCGCAACTTTCTTACGGATAACAGCAATAGCAGCCTTGTTGGCACGCTTCTTAATCACATCTGTGTTAGCCATCTTCTTGGCTTTGATCTTCTTAAGACGCTGCATCTTTGGAGCAAGACGCTTCATTCTACGACCAATAGCTTTACGCTGAGAGATACTTAATGGCTTTCTATCTTCGTCCATGTCTTCTGTAAGTACAGAGCGGATAGTGTCATAGATATCTTTAGCATCACGATCACTTAATTTCTTTGCCAGACCAGACTTGAATGTATCGAAGTCGCCCTCAACTGCAATTGCTCTTAGCTTAGATGCAGACATTCCTTCAACGCCAGTTGCGTCAGGATCACGTGCGCCAGCAGAGACTACTTTGATTGAGTCGAAGTCATAGTTCTTACCATTATACTTCTGGAGCAGACCATTGAATTCGGTAACTCGATCAGATCCAACAACCATGATGACTTCATCAAACTCTTTATCCAATTCAGCCATTATCTGGAAGATTGTCTTAGACTTTGATTGGAATGCTGTTTTACCGAATGCTTTGCGGGCGAAACTAATCTTCTCAGCATAGTTGAGAGGATCTTTCTTATTATTCTGGGTGTGTGAAAGATAAATCCTTGCGGGCGCTTTTTCTTTCTTAGCAATCGCCTCAACTTTGTCGACCAGCTTTTGGTGACCGATAGTTGGTGGATTCATACGACCAAACGTAAATACTACTTTTGACATGTACGTGTTTCCCTTGGGCTTAACGTGTTAAATTAGTGGTTGACTTATCTCTTCATTGATGTATAATAGAGATGTCGCTTTGTAAGTGTATTTATAATATCTTACTTTTGCCATCCTTTGATGAATTCAGGAGAGAAGTTAGCTTGACTGAACTGCATCCGATCTACGAGCTTCAATGCACTACCATCTGTATCAATAGCAACATATCCCTCTGGAGCAGTAACCTGAAACCCATCCTTTGTTCTTAGTAGGGTTGTGATGTTACTTGCCTGATCCATCTTACGAATGATCATTTCTTTCGCATCAATCAAAAGGTTCATCATTGTAAAGATATTCTCTAGGTGACGAACATTAGCATTAGAAAAGAACTTCAAGACATCATCTCTTTTCTCTATCTGTGTAGCCTTACCTTTCTCAGACTTTCGTTTACCAGCCTCTTTATCATAGAAAGCAACAATGTAATTGACCAAACCTTTCACATGAGACTTAACGTTGGTGATCTTCTGTCCATCGCGAACTTTAGTGTTAAAGTGTGTCTTAACTTTCTGTAACAATAAGGCATCATCCGAGATACCATTAAGAGTCTTGGCGTCTAACTTACTGAACAGCTTACCTGCTTCAGACAACAGCTTAGTAATTTGTTTTGTTTCTTTATCAGTAAATGTAGCAGAGCCAGATACATCAGTGAACATAGCATCAACAGACCAAACGTTCTTGCTCTTGCGTAGCTTAGAGGCAATCTCTTTACCGAACGATGCCTTCATTGTTTCAAACGATGTTCCAGTATATATAGTATGCCACACAATACCGATTTTAGCTTGGCGAATAGTATTGCCGAGAGGTGACTTGCTTGGTACAGAGTATACAATAGTGTTAGGATGGAATGTTGTAACCTTTTCTCCGTCATACACTTCAGACTTCAGGTCAGACTTACTGAATAGAAAGTCTCCTTGAATAACACCAGTGATTCCTAGCTCTGGAAGATACTTCAATGCGTCTTTCAGTTTTGTTGCCAGCTCACCGCTAGTGTCAGCGTCTACCTCTTCAGCGGTCTTATAGACTTTAGGGTTCTTATTAAAGATACCTTTCTTAGCCACAAAGAACTCGCCGTCACGCGGATCTTGTCCAGCAAAAATAGCAGGAGCGCCGTCCCACTTAACAGTAGTAGAAACGCCACGGCTAGAATTACCCGAGAGCATATCACGCATACTTCTAAGAAGATTGATAGCTTGTCGTGTACCATTTACCCCTCCATTCAACACGGCATCTTCTAGATGTTCCATGTGTGTATTTTTATCTTCAATTAGGAATGAATTAAATTTTTTCATTATAGTGCTCATCGTGCCATCGTTGGGCTTCTTTCTTAGCAGTTCCTACATTTCTATATGCAGTGACTGGGTGACGAGGCTTATCGCCTCCTACTTTGGTGTTATCGAACAATGTGGGCATTACTTTCTGGCTACCATCTTTGTTCTTTTTCATAGAATCCATACCAGATAAACGGATCTCATACTTACCGTCTGAGGAAACGTGCTTGAACACTTTCTTATTGCCAGCACCATATCCATCTGGAACTTTCTTCCATTTGATATTAGCTGACTCATTAAACTGCATAAAAGATTTCATCTATTAATAAACCTTACAATGTATTGATGAGAAGTCGTTTTTCTTTATAGCCGAGTAATAACAACTCTTCAGTATATCTGGATCGCTTTCTGCTAGGATCTCGAGATAGTATGTTAACCAAGCACCAGCCTTCAATTGCACTTCAGATGTCGGGAAAGGGGAAACCTTATCAATTACAAATGACTTCTTCAATAGTTTAGGTAACGTTGTATTTAGGTATTTCATCGGATTGTTCATAATCTTAGTCTTATCAGCTTTAAGGTCAAACCCATTCTTAGAAGCAAGCTCAGGGAATAGTTGCGCAGATACAGAACCCAATTGAACATCAGCACCCTTTTGTCTACCCTCAAGATACACACGGATATCTCCGACCTTAGAGATTGTACCTGCTTTATATCCAACACGCAACTGGAAGTTGCTTATATTACCTTGCGTTTCGAAGATAAAGTTCTTCTGGAATGGGTCGAACAAGACACGCATTGGTGTCAAGTCTACATCAGGTATGTCAGATGTTGATACAGTTTCCACTTTAGCAGTTTTGTTCTTAGAGATCTTCTTGAGTGATACACCGAGGATTTCTTTACTCTCAAACTTATCAGCAAGCCAAGCATTGAATTCATGTAGTGATGTAACGTCTTTGGTCTGCTTAATTACCTGCGCTTTGTTGATTGACATAATCCAGATGTCAGCAGGGTTCCAGTTATCTTTTAAGTCTTTTAAACCAAATCGTTTCGCTAGATTAAATAATACATTAGAATCATTCTTTTCAGAGTCTAAGTATATCTTGTGTTTAGGGAAGTTGCCGAAGTTCTTGGAGAATGCGATGTACTGTTGCTCGAAGTTATGCATCCACTCTGGACTGAAATCAAATCCAACCTTTTCAGACACCTGCTTCAGTGTCAGCTTCTTACCTTTAAATGCGGTCTCAAAATAAGCAATCGTTCCTGCCTCTTGCTCAGCAGTTGATGGGTTAGCTACTTTCTCACCTTTCTTGGGGAGACGACCACTGCCACGCATACCACCAGATGGAACAAGAGCGATATTAACGAGCTTAGAGGAAACAAACTTTTCACCCTTTTTAATAAACCCATAACCAACCAAGTCTTTGTTCACAGCAAGTTTAGGGATAAGCTGCTTGTCTGTAACCTTGATGACGAGCTGTGTGCTCGCTTTCTTGAAGTCATACTTTGGTTCAATGTAGATAACATCGTCGTCAGCATGTTTCTTAAGACGAGTAATGAATCTCTTCAGCTCAGGGTTCATTGCTGTTGGTAGGTGCTCAAACCCTAACCAAAGTTTGGTTGATTCGATAAGGTATTCGTTAAACTTGTGCATAGCCAGCCTTTAATGGATACAATAATGGATATTATAACCTATTTATAATCCAAAGGCAATGTAAAAATGAGCATTTTAATGACATGCTCAGGTCATGGTGATGTGCGCGAGTGAGAGTGAGAGAGAGAGTCTCCCGCACATCACCAATTACATATTAAAGCCGCTGAAGTTCTTACGACCCATCTTCTTAGTCGCCCACTTCATTTGGTCATCTTCTTTCATACGCTCACCATAACCCGAATTGTCAAATACTGGACCAGTATCAGTAACGTCTTCTTGCGCTGTCTGTTCGACATCATACAACCGCATCTTAGCTCGATCAATACCAACCATGAACCTCTTATTGGTACTCGGATCACCATAACGATTCTTCAACTGCTTGATCATTATCTGATTCATCTCGTCAAGCTCTTCAGTCACAATCAATGCCGCCATGAAGTCAGCTGTAGCAGGTAGACCAAACGATTCAGATGTATCGGTCAGCTCAATGTCGCTGCTGCCATAACCGCTTCGTGTTACCTGTGTAGCAGATACAATCGGCACGTTCTGTTCTACAGCCAACCCACGCAGCTCTTCGGCAATAGCCTTGATCAATGTATATGAATTGACATTAGACCCAGCTTTCATCCTTGAAGATGAACAGATATTCAGATAATCAATATAGATGATGTCAGGAATAAATGACTTCTTCAGCTTCATCTCATTCAGTAGGTGACGGAAGTGACCAACACCACCCGATGCAGTAGGATATTCTTTAATGATTAACTTGCCTGCCGTCTTACCTTTAACACGCTCGATCTTCTTCTTGTACATATCCTTAGACAAGGACTTGAGATTATCGAGTGTAACATTGAGTAGATTCGCATCAATACGTTCTGCGATCTTTTCCTCAGCCATCTCCATAGTGATGTACAAAACGTTCTTGCCATCCATAAGGTTAGCCGCACCCATGTGACACATAGCCAAAGACTTACCAGCGCCAGTACCAGCCATCAATATATTCAAAGACTTGCGAGGCAAACCGCCCCCAGTAATCTTGTTCATATACTCTAGATCAAAAGGAACACGTTCTTCCTTACGATGATAGAAATCAAACCGCTCATCAGCATCTTCAACAAAGTCATGACCGATGTTAGGATCAAACGAAACACTCAGAGCCTCGGACAACAACTCAGGTATAGCGCCCTTATCACGAACATCTTTACCAGTCCCGTCTTCATCGAGTATATTGATAGACTCCATGATAGCATTGTAGACTGCTTTCTCTTGACAAAACTTCTCGGTTGTCGCAATAAGCCAGTCTGAATCTTCAGCTTGTTCAACAGAGAGTGATGAAACTAACTCACCACACTCTGCGAACTCGCTGTCTGAAAGATTGTTCTTTGTATCAAGCTCAATCACCAATGCTTCTTTGGTGGGAAGCGAATTGTATTTATTAATAAAATTATCAATTTGCTCATATACCGTTTTCTCAACACGGCTGGCAAAATACTCGGGCTTTAGATAGGGGAGTGTTCTCCTAGCATATATTTCATCATTCAGCAGATGTCTCAGTATCAGTGTTTCCGTCGCCATTCTCTATCTCTCTCAATTGCGTTTCGATAATATCTATTAGTATATCACCCATTATACCAACAACCGACTCAGAAGTCAAGTCATTTTCTTTGGGGTTTTCAATAGAAATAGTTTGGAAGTCTAACACACCTTGTCCATCTACTTCATTGAATTGGACAGTATCATACTGGTAGGTGAGTCCCTCACACTCACCCTCCAATATCTGGATAGCCCAATGATCTGAGTGATATCCTTCACCCTCGCTTTCGACTAACTTATAATTAACTGCCATTGTCGACCTCCTTATTCATCTCTTTCAATTTAGTCTCGATAATATCTACAAGAATATCGCCCAATATTTCTTCATTCGACTCGCTGTAGAGGTCAAGTTCCAACACGTCACCATCGACTTCTTCACCTGTCACGTCTAAGATGTTGAAGTCAAGACAGACCTCGGCTCCATCTTCATTAATCTTGACCGAATCATACTGGTAGGTGAGTCCTTCTAACTCACCCTCCAGAATTTCTACCGCAAACTGATCTGATTCGAGTAACTTATACTTAACCGTCATTTTCTAGCTCCTCTAATGCAGCAGCTTCTTCAACACCGACCTGTCCATATTTAAACTCTTTGGCGGCAGCGACTTCAAGCTGTTCCATAATCTCAGGAGTGTAATACTCAGTAGGATTATTATTGATTGCTTTACCAAACACTTTACGACCATCAGGCAACTCATAGCGAGTCGATACTTTCTTGATGATGTCATACTTCTCAGCTAGATCAAGCAAACCATAATACCGATCAAGACCTGTATCATACGATAACTTAACTTCAATCTTTTTCTGCTCTTTAGTGAAGCGAGACTTATGCATTGTAGCTCTGATAATGTTACCAATTACATCAGTACCCTCTTTATCTTTCTTCTTGCCTAACATAACAATAGAAGACGCAGCATACTTCAGACCAGAACCACCAGAGATCTCCTTGGTAGGAACATAAGCGCCAATAACATCATAGACGTGGTTTGTTACAAGTAACGGAACATTCGCCTTAGCCAGCTTCAGAGACAGTACTCGGAAAGTGCCACGAAGCAATTGAGCTTTAGTCATATCACGCTTGTCAGTACCAGCTTCAGTATCAGCTAATTCTTTGGCAGAAGATAACATACCTAACGAATCAAGAACCATCATCATCGGCGGAGCGTCTTTGCCTCTCTCAATGTATGTGGTTAGGATGCGAGTTGCGTTTGTGCGGAACTCTTCAATAGAACATGGCTCAGAGATAATAACACGCTTAGTGTCAATACCACGTTCTTCCATCATCTGTTTAGTTACAGCAGCCTCAGTGTCAAAGTAAATAACACCACCCTCTGGATTGTCTGTGAGAAACTGCTTGAGTACACCCAAAACAAAGAATGTTTTACCTGTAGCAGACTCACCAGCAAATGCGCTGATCTTATTATTAGGCACACCGCCATACAGACTCCCAGAGATAGCAGCGTTCAGAATATATGAACCTGTATCAATAGAACCTGAGAACTCGGAGCTATTTGCTCCATCATTAAGGAGAGACGTATTGTCAATCCCTTTTACCATATCAGTTAAAAAACTCATCTAAAATTTTCCTCACTCGGTTTAGTTATCCAAATATTCGTAGCAAAGCATCTACGCATACCACCAGTTACAGGTGTCACACGATGTACCTTTGCTGAATCAAATATAACAAGACGGTTAGAGACTGGTTGAATACGCTCAACATCACCCTCGCCATCTCCTCTCCTCATTTCCAGATATCCTTCATCTGGCAATCCAGTGTGCGCATAATACACAGAGCCGACATATGGCGATATTAACTCACCAGTGGCAGCACAATGCGCTTCGTCCTTATCAAAATGCCATGGGAGATCTTGCTGTCTTCCGCCCACGGACATTATGTTGCTCCAGTACTCGACACCGTCGAAACTATCAGGGACTTCACCGAAGTCCTTACCGACAGTAGACCATATCATTGCTGTTACTCTTTCCCAGACATTACTTGGCGGAGATCCGCAACTATCAAACCAGCTATAAGGTAATGTACCTTGCCAGTTCGAGTCGCTTTGGATCTCAGCCAAGAGACGTGGGTCTTTAATGAAGTTATCAATTATAATCATAATGTATATTATATATCAAAGTAGATCAAAAGGCAAGCATTATTAGCTATTATATATCTTGTCTATCAGGTCGCTAAACTCTTCCAGCTTGGCGTTTCTGTTTGGCCAAAATATATAATCTTTCTCTGGGTTCTTCTGAAGGTTATTCAGTAGAGGTTTGAAGTGGTTGTATAGCTTGTTTAATTTCTCTTGAGCATCTTCTGCGGTATGATTTAGATCAGTCAAATCAGACTGCACTTTTTGGACAGCGTCCAACTCATCTTCGGAGACGGCTGTGAAGCCAAAATCGAAATCACTCATTTGGATGTACCTCTTGTGTCTTTATATTCTGTCATCAGGAAGTCTACATTTTGACTATACCATTCCGAGAATGGAACTTTCTCATCACCCCAATCAAACCGTTCTGCCATAGCATCAGCGTATAGCCTGTGCGCGAATGTATCAAAGTCATCTAAATTCAACGTTACTCTCCTATCCAAAAAAACTTTCTAATGAACTCTTCTTTTCTGTGCTCCAGTTAACAGAATCAAGTATCGCAATCAGCGGATCTAGAAACGCTTTCTGGAACTGGGTATCACGGTCTATGTAGGAATCCAAGTTAAACTCGCTTGGCAGTGTAGTCATCACACTAAGTACATTTTGCTGCATCGGATTAGGCATCTTGAGATAACAAAATTTGATCTTCTCGCCATCCTTAACCAGCTCATACTTTTTGGTGAGTTTCTCAGCACGCAACGCATGGTTATACACCAACCCACCGCGAACATGGATCGGACACCCTTTAGGGATTGTTAGACCAGCACCCTCGACGACATATTTATTTAGATCAGATATTCCACGCGGAAACGCAATCTCCTCGAAAGAGAAGTTGTTGAACTGTTTGCGGAATTCAGCAATATAATCTTGGGCATCCTGCTCACTTTTGTTCATGATAATATTGATTGCTTTCTTCAGAGCATCACGACAAACAGCTGGAGTCGAAGACTTAACAGTCTCGATACCCATCATCTTCAGCTTTGGCTCAGCATACCGAACACCCTCATTGTCATACACATTGAGCATATAACGCTTCTTGGCAGTCCAGATACCCTTATCAGCTATCGCCTCTCGCTTCATAAACATCTTCTGCGAGTGGGCATTCATTAGCTGTGCCAGTTCCTCATAACTTTTATCAATAAAAGGTTCCAGCTTCTCAGTTGCAACCTTGTCCAAGAAATTGACAACTTTGACAGGGTCACTTCCCTCTTTAAAGCATTTGCGTACAAGTGCATCGAGATTGACATAAATTGAATCTGTGTCCGATGCAATAACATAGTCAACTTCGCTTGTATCCAAGATAGTGTTGAGGTATTCATTAACTCTCCTTTCAATCCACTTAATTGATAGCTGTCCTGATAGTGTAATAGCTTCCGCTTTCCTCACATCGAAGAAGCGGAAGTATTTATTACCAATCGCGCCGTATGATGAATTCAGCTGAACCTTTTTCGCAAGCTGCAGGTTCTTGTACTTACTAATGTCTTTAACTATCTGCCTCTTGCGCTCGAGCAGTTGTTCTTTAGACAAATCAGCAATATCAGTCATTAATTATCCTTTCTTCAAATATACCAATCAGCGAAAACCGAGCTTTGAATGTATCATAATCCTCAACGAATTCGCCATGCTTTTCTAACACATGGTCAATTATACTATACTTTTCAACGAAAGTAAAGCACCATGGGCACCTAGTTTCTACTTTTTCTGGCACTTCCATCCAACGCTCCTACCCCTTTTGATCACACGACCTTTGTGGGTTCCCCATAATGTACTGTATGCTAGATTCCTTTCTTTACAGAAGTCTTCAAGGCGATTCGTTTCAAATTCTTCACCATCAGGCGAAGTAACTATCCACCAAGTTGCCATTGAATCTCGCATCTTTTCTTTATCTTTCCAACGCTCTTCCATATGCGACTTCATTTTCACAGCATGGTCAGGTCGTTTCTTTCCGCGATTAACTTCTGCAGCTTTCGCCGAAGCTGCCCTATTAGCAGCCAACCTCGCTCCGGAATGGTAACTACCATTGGCTCGGTATTTGGCGACCTGTTTCTTCACAACTTCAGGGTTTCTCATCGGATTATTGTCACCAGTATTATCGAAATGATCCCAACCACCTTTACCGCCTTCCATTAAATTGTAAGTGTGGTCGCCAATCTCAACAAGCTCAGCTTCCTTGGCAAACATTTCTTCAGAAGTCTCAAATATATGAAGAAGTTCTTTCTTGAAGTTATCTCTGCCGTATTTCTCAATTGCTCTATTCAAAGCAACACCAGAACCAAAGTAATCGTCATAAGGATTATTGGTTCGGTGCGCTCCGATATAGTATTTGCCATTCAAAGTATTAACAGTCTTATAAACAGTATATCTCATAAGTTATCTCCCAGTGCTTTCGGTAATAACTTATTTATAAAATACAAGTTTTTAACAACCAAGCTGCAGGTTCTTGTACTTACTTATATCTTTGACAAGTTGCTTCTTTCGATCAAGGAGATCAGCCTTACTCATAGTATCGATCATTAAAGGATAATTCCACTTGTGGCACTAAGATACGCTTTCTCAATATCAGCATTACTTGGAGTCATGAACACCACACCACCACTAAAGAATTCAACCTCTTTCACGTCTTTCTGTCCAGTAGCGCAGACACCATGGGCAAATCCCATACCTTGCTCGCCGTGGATTAACATGCGTGGGTCTTTGATCTTAACACCTGTTGGGCTTCGATCTTCATACTTACCTACAAACTCTCCAGTCAAAGTTACTAGAGATACTACATCACCTTTCTTCATAATTGTAACAACCTTTTGTTTACTAATTCAAGTTCCGCTTCGGCTTCAAGCATTTTCTTCTTGTAGCCTTTGCGCTCATTATACATCTTTTCCATCATCTCAGGCAGAAACCCCTGCTTATCCTTTCGGAAGTAGCGACCATTACCAGCCATCGAATACTCTTCATGGGTCTCAACCTTACGATCAATTATATCCTCTATTGACACATCAGTCAACCAATCATCTTCAACAAACGTCTCGGGAGAGATGTTGTATTGCATGATCAAGTGAGGATATAGTGAGTTCAAATCGAAACTCATAACCCAGTTATGCATACCAACCTGCGGATCCTTAACATAAGCTCCTGCAAATTGTTCGTTCTTAAATGTCTGTTCCTTTGGAGGAATGACAATATTCTTGCTCATCAAGTAGTTGTGGATCAACGTATCCCACATTGTTACTTGAGTGAACACATCATTGTAGTTTACCTTGGCGTCATAAGCAATAGCCAGAGCACCCTCGATCAGCTTCATCTTATCTTCGAGCCTATCAACAATCTCAACATCTTTGATATTATAATCAATAAACTTTTTATAATCTTGCTTATGTAGTTGATTGAGGTTATCAAACTCGGAGTAATCAATCTTGCGCTCACCAAGCTCTACATAAGCAATGTGATCAAGTCGATAAGACTCCTGTTGCGAGTATGTAAACTTTTTGTAGAGTTGGAGATAATCCAGCGTGGCTATACCAGTCAGCTCATAGATCGTATCTTCACGATTAAAGTTCTTGATGGTACGCTCTTTGATCCAGCCATATGGAGAGAGCCGCTTAACAAACTTATCATCAAACAGCTTACCAATACGATTCACAAGATATGGAATATCAAACCCTTCAATGTTCCAACCAGTTACGATATCTGGATCGAGTCTCTGCCACAAAGCGACAAACGCAGATAACAAACGTTTCTCGTTGATGCAATTAACATACTTCACATCATCACGCTCACTGTCATCATACTCGCCAACGCCCATAACATAGTATTGACGCTTGCCGTTCCTCGTCAAAGAGACGGTGATTGCAGTCACTTCTTGGTTTGCTAACTCAGGAAGCGGGAAGCCATCTTCAGAAGCAACCTCAATATCAATGTTGGCGACACGGATAGTGTCCGTATCATAATCATTACCGAACCGCTCGTTGATGCAGACATGCGCCCACTTAGTGGAACCATATGTCTTGAAGTTAGAAACACCCTCGTATTTCTGGACAAACTGTGCAGCCTCGCGGATGTCACCAAGCGCAACCTCGTCTACATAGTCGCCCTCTAGTGTTGTCCACTTAGTGGGGTTGGGTGACGGCACATACAACTTTGGGTTGTACTCAACTTTGTGGACAAAGCGTCTGCCGTCCTGATAGCCACGGATGTTGACATTGTTGCCTCGCACATGGGCATGGGTATAAAAATACATTAAGCGTCAATAGCCTCGACTTCTGTAATTTCAAGTTCGCCAATCATAATAACGTTTGATTCCTCGCTATCATAACCCTCTTCCTCAAGGAAGAAGAATCCATCCTCATTATAACCCTCTTCAAGAGTTTCCTGCTGTTCCTTAGTGAGATCACCGCCGACAAAATTGATGTCCACTGAAACCCCATCCCAAGTAGAACCGAATTCAAATTCCTCAAAGGAATATGGCTCAAACTCATCGTCATCTTCAGCGTATAGTGCTGCTTCCAAAGCCTCGACTTCATCCGCATTTTGCGGAATAACATTGACCGTTCCGTTGCGCCACAATACACTCACGAGCATTTTTTGCTCAGGATCATCGCAGTGGACGAATGTCTCAGTCTCAACAAAACATTTTTTATACATCGGGGAAACGCTGTATGTCTTACCAACCTTAATTTCCATCAACCCAATTTCCATCTCACTCTCCGATTATCATATAGTAAATATCACGCCAGTTCTTGGCTCTTGTTCCATTATACTCTTTATTGTACCTGTGGTCAATCAAAATACTCTTTAACCCAAACCGATCACCTAACTCAGCATTGGCAGGCTTATCTTCGATCCACCAACACTCGGAGTCTCTATATTGTAACAACGCTTCATCCTTATCAGCACCACAATCAAGGCAGGTCAATAATTCAAAGACACCTTTACCGAATACCGCATCAAGATTTCTCTGTCTCAGCGCAATGGCTTTCACATCATCCGACATAGAAGTGATACAGTGGAATACATAACCATGTTCTTCATGTAACTTGCGAACATACTTAACTGCGTCTCTGAGGGGCGGGATGTCTTCCATCCAAGCACTCTCATTGAAGTGTCTGACCATCGGCTTAGACTCAGCACGTGTCAGCATGTATCGCTCATTGACATTATAGATATCTCTATATCCGTCTACAGGCTCATATCCTTTTGAATCCATCCACTTACTGAAAGCATACTCCCAGTCAAGCAGAACACCATCACAGTCAGTTAAAATGACCTTATCGTTAGTAGCGTACATCACATTATTACCTTATCGTTATTGAGTTGTTATTATACTACATGCAACACCGACTGTCAACTACTTTCTCCAAGCATCTCCAATTCCGTCGCGGACAAAGTACAGAGAGATGAACACTAAGATCAATGTTTGTCCGAAGTAAAGCCTCTCCACAACATCAGGATCAGCAGGGTTGGTCATGCAATGATAAAAGATACCAGCGCCGATTAAGCCGAGGATACCTGTTACGAAGTTTTTCTTACTTTCAAGTTTAAACATTATATCTCCTGATCAATTATTTGATGTAACAAACGAGACTTCTTCTCTAATTGCTCTTAGTTCAAGTTCTAATCTAAATGCTCTAGCATAAGAGTCACCGATAGATGGCACATTTTTCAACACAGCGTTGATATGATCAGTTTCCATATCACATAGTCTTACCCACCTCAAAGGCTGATCACCATTGATTCCATAAGTACCCCATTCGACTGCTTTACGCACCTTGTCAAACGGATCGTCATCCCAGACGCAATGATGAATCTCATCACCATTAGCTGAACATCTCACATAGTCAAGACCACCATCGATCATATATGTTTTACCATTAGCGTCTAGATGCGTCTTATAATCATGTCGACTACGAGAGTATAACACAGTACCGTCTGGTGTTTCAAGACAATTCTTTACTAATTTCGCAACTTTTTCTTCACTCATACTAACTCCAGCTAATCGTCGGACGTGTATCGCCCTTTCCGTTCCAATGTATCTCACATCCACATTCTTCAATGATGGGGATGATCGCTTTTAAATTCTTAACTCCTTCCTTACTGCCATCAAAGCAGAAGCAACTACTAAACATCTGATCAGAACTCAGCATGTTAGTATGATCATACTCGAGTTCAGCATCTTCTGTTTCTTCTTCCATTTCTTCATCATCCCAATTTTCACAGTCCTGCTCATGATTAAACAGGACTTTAGAAAGATCTACATCTTCACCTTTAAATGGACCAATGTCGTGTTCATCAGGTAGAGACATCCAAGCACAATTTGTGCAACACATCTCGCCCCAACCACAAAACCAACCGTCTTCACGGAGTCGGTCAAACAACTTTTCTAATTTATTGCTCATCGCGGTTTGGCTCCTTAATGCTTGCTTTAAACTTAGCCATCAATTCAGCATCGCGTTTTCTAGCACGGGCTTGTCCAGCCAGTCGTGCGGCGGTCTTTTCTTTCTCGAGAAGATACAAACAACACACAAATCCAATAACAATCACGACAGCCAACAAAATCATTGTTGCGGTCAGTAAGCTACTCAATAACGTTCCCATAATCAGTACCCTTTCGCGACAAGTGTATATTGAGATTGGTCATATCTTGGAGGTTCATACGTGTTTAAACATTCTGCGTCTTCTCCTAATACAACACATTTATAATTTTCACGACCACCTTCAGCAGTCATAGTGTAGTTTTCCACTACTGGCTTTGCCCAGTGGGTGGGTCTACGAGTAGCAATCCAGTTGCCATTCTCGTACTTGAGAATCCAAGGTTGCTCATAGTCGTCCCAAGGTGTAGCAACATCATCGACAAAAGTAAAGTCGAGAATGAACTCCTGAAAGAACTCATCACTACGCTCTATCAATTTGGATAGCGTAGGAATACCCTCCTTGCGGATTTTAGAAACTTGAGCCGAACTCAGATTCTCTACCACATAGGTAGAGCCGCCCTTATTCTTCCAGTACTCCAGACATTCACCTGTACCATCCCAATCGTGGGCACCGTAGTTTTCTCTGTGCTGAGTATCAATAATCAATTTCATTTGGAGATCCTCTTAGATTTAGGTTTGGCTTTAGGCTTGGCTTTAGGCTTGGCTTTAGGCTTGGCTTTAGGCTTGGCTTTAGGCTTGGCTTTAGGCTTGGCTTTAGGCTTGGCTTTAGGCTTGGCTTTCACTTTAGGTTTAGGCTTCTTGACTACAACCTCTTTGACCACATTGACTTCGCTCTTCGACAGCTCACCGTCAACCAACCCATACACAAACTTATTTGTCACAACTTGAATACCGTCAAATAACACAACCTTTTCTTTCGTCTTCTTAGAGTTATAATCATTGACGATTCTAGTCTTCAGGCTAGTCAGGCTGTCCCAGTTCTTCTTTTTGGTATAGTCGATCAAAGTGCTGTCGCGTTTCGATTAGCGATTATGGCATACACTTCTTTCAGGTCTTTCGCTACCGCAGCAGCTTCAGAGCGAGAGCGTTCACCGTCCATATGCAGGACTTCAGGCTCAAGTTTAGAAGTGATGATATTCATCAACTCAGCCGCAGCATCTTCTGTAAGAGGGAGTTCAATAGGTGCTTCGCCCCAGAGTGAGCGAAAGGCATTTTCACGGATAAGGAATTCTTCTAATAATTTATTCATAATATAGGTCTCTCTCAATCAATTCAAATACAATTATACATCAACGGAAGACTGAAGGCAAGGGATTTATACCATACTGGCTTCAGCCTTATATGCCATCTCAAGGACGCGCATGTTTTCATTATAGATATTCACCAGCTCAGAGTGGGTGTATATCTCATAACCGCTGAAGAGGATCTCTTTACCAACACTAGGAACTTCAGTATCAGCAAACGGCTTCAGCGTCAAGGCATCAACCTCAAAACCCAACAACTCAGCCAATTCAGCGGTAGTCTTAATCTCAATACTCATGTCAAACTCCTATCTCAAAAACACATTATACACTATCGACAACCTAAAGTCAACAACTATTTTGAATTATTTACATATAATTGGTGACGGTTGATAGCCCACTTCTCAACAACGGGATCACCGTTCTCGTCCTCGTCAGTGATGATATAGGCGACAGTCTTCAGCACGCGAGCGTATCTCCAAGCGTGCATACCACCGAGTGGATTGCTCGTTACATAGACCTTATGGGGATATTCTTCAGGATTGAATGCGCTGGTCTCTTCATCATTCACAGTGAACTCGAACAGCTCATCGAAGTCTTTCTCAACAAACGCTCCGAGGATGGTAGCGTCTTGATCAAAGTAAGTGTTTATCGGGGCAAATGACATAGGAACTCCTCAATTTCAGAACAGATATTATACCATATCCGAACGCCGAAGACAAGCATTATTTTGATTAATTTTAGGTAATAATTGGTATTTCAGGCATAAAAAAAGGGACTCGAAAGTCCCCTGATTCGGTTAAAAAGTAACCTATTTAATTGATCCACCCATAGGGTTGGCTAAGTAGTCCATGCCGTCCCAAAGGTTATCGACTTCCTTTTGAATCCGATCTAACTTCTTATTGACTTCATCACTCTTTTCTGTGGCTATCTCGGCTTTGGTCACGGTCACTTGCATGTCCTTAACCAGCTTCTCAACATCAACCACTCGCTCTTGGAGAGCAACCAACTCTTGTTGACGATCCATAATCGTTTTAAGGTTTGTGCCCAACTGGACTAACTTACCTTGTAGATTATCAATGTCACTTACTTTGAGTTCTTCCTCAATGACAGCCACTCTGGATTTGAAATCAGAAAGGTCTTCACCAGTGTTTTCGATGAATAACGGAACAGTTATTCCAAGGTCTTCAACCGCTTCAATGCGAGAGAAGAACTCAGATGCTGTCCAAATACCACCACCAATTGTTGTTGCAAAACTAAGAAGAACAGCAATCCAAACTCCCTTTATCTTAGTACCGCCTACATCTAACTCCATATTTTCCATAGCTCTACTTTCCTATTATCTTGGTTCTGGGTCTATCATTGGATCATACATCTCACCGTCACACTCTATACTCATCGGATCGAAGAAGCAAGGATCACCGCCAGTTGGTCCAGTGTTATAAAACTCAGAATTCATACCATCGCCATATATTTGAGCAGAGTTGATATATCCCATTCCAAGATCGAATGATATAAACATCGAAGTTGTGTTGAAAAGTGTTACTACAGTTGGACCTTCTGCTGCCGCTACAAACATGAGAGAATCAGCATTCAGGAAGTCTTCGCCAGCAGCCGCCACTTCACTTTCCATCTGTGACATAAGCTCACCGTTATTGGCAACCGCAACAAAGGCAGCGAACGCCTGACCAGATTCTTCAACAGCATCAAGTGAATCGTTATATACATCAACATGAGTGTCAGATATTGTCACATCATTTGTTGCAATGTATGACTGGACACTTTGAGCCTTTATAGCATCACCGCTTTTTTCAGCATCGTTTGCCATATCATTTACCGTAACAGCCTCAATCAATACACTAGATGCTCCAATGTATGAATCAACAGCAACACCAAAATCTGCTGCCGCATCTTGGCGAGCAACGTCCACATACTCCTGAACTGACATAGTGTATACTGCTTGCTGTGTGGCGTCCAAAGCAGCATTATACGCATCTGCTTGTTCATATGTTAAATGCGATTCAGAAGCAGTACCTACTCCTACAATCTCTCCATTGACTGTGGCAGTAGTGACACCACCCACATATTGTATTCCCTGATCAAATGTTGTTACGATACTACCACTGGCAGTAACCAGTTGGTCTAAATCAATCTGACTTTGTGCGGAAACGCTCAGACACGCTAAGACCGCCACCATCAATAGTTTCTTCTTCATCTATTGTTACCCCTATCCCGAGTAAAGAGTTATATGTTTTTTGGTTTTTTAATGTACCAAACTTAGTCTTTTCATTATAGTCAGGAATGTATAGTTCTGGTCGCCTTTTCATAGCGATCAGTGCATTCTTACCGAAGATCATCTTTCCGTTCACTAAGACAGGACATGGTGTCCCTGCCGAAAACATTGCTTTCCAGTTCTCTAGATTCTGGCACATTCGCGCAACTGCGGCGATCGACATACCAAGATCCTTCAATACTTTCGCATCCTTTCGTCTATTACATTCTTCATCTTGTTTGTATCCACCGCCACTAAGACCGAGAATATCCATCTGGAGCGCAATGCTTTTGCTCTTGAGGCAGGTGTCATTACCTGACGACATTAATGATGGGGATATTGCGGTTGGTGGTGGAGCGGGTGATCCAGCGCCAGCGCCCACGTTTTGCGTAGTCTGGCTATTTGATGTTGTTGTATTATTTGAGTTGACCGTTGAGTCCTGAGTATTTGTGTTCAGGTCTCCGTTTTGGTCGTTAGTCTCGTCGTCTTGGGCATAAGCCATTGAACAGAATGACAGACACAACAATACAAATGCAACTTTGCCCTTGCGCATAATCTTATCCATTTCATTGTTATTATTATAATAGAATAATGTAAATTTTTACATCGTTTTACGATCTATTTATAAAATGGATTCTTGCATCGGGCGTTTTTTTGTGCTTTCCTATAAATTATTGGCGACTCCGCTGAGCAGCAGAGTAAGCATAACTGAATTTAATATGATCAATGCTCTATCATTCCAAAGGATAGAAACCCATAACCACATGATAGTACCAGCCGAACCAACTGCCATGTCTATCAGATGATACTCTGTTCCAGCTTGACGGAACAAGACTGAAATCAAAATAAGTATAGTGGCAGTCCACTTGACATACCACTCGACCGACTTTTTCGGTGAACTATTCTCCATGGAGATTCATCCTCGACACCGCATTCATGGCAACGATAATACCAACAAGAGCAATTGTTGTGCCCATCGCAAAACTCATTCTTTCTGTTTCCATACTTCCAACAGACCCAAACATTAAAAAAGCACCAATTGCTAATTGCAATTTATCTAACATGTTATTCTACCTCACCTATTTTCTTATACCGATTAAGTTCATTAAGTTCCAGCGCCCATGGCCAGCAATCAAGAAACAATTCTCGCTCCAAGCGATATGCTTCCTTTTCCCATGGCTGATTCTCATACTGGAAGTTGTTAGCGTTTCGACCTTTCCACTTCCACACGCCAGTCGAGGATAACTCCCCACGAAGAAACTGTTTAGCGTGAACCATCTCATGAGCCAGTGCTTGCATCTGCATCATAAATGGTTGATCCTTTGTGGCGATACTGATGTCAACTTCTTTCTTATCGCCGACACAGAGTCCTTGAGCATCATTATCTAAAGTGCCTTTGAAGTGCACAGTCACACGTCGACTCAGGCGATTGATCTTCAGCTTCCTAGCCATAAGATATAGATACAACTCGACGTGATCTTTGTTCCTGTGACATCCTACAGTTTCAACAAACATCATACAGCTTCACTCAGTTTAGTCTCATTTAAATCACGGGCATGCTCAGTGTGGCGGATAACAGTCTCAACGACATCAGAATAATCGGCAGCAATGCTGATCAGCATACCCACCAAGTAGCCAGCAGCATAAGCGGGATTGCCATCTACTTTCAACTCAGCATACAGAGCTTCCACGGCATTTCGGGCAATTGCTTTTTCTTCAGTAGTGGGGATATTAATATTCATAGTAGACCTCAATAATAAAAGAAAGGGGATGGAGACTACGCTTTTGCAAGCATAGTCAAAGGGACGTTCCAGCGCTGACCAGCAGCAGTCTCAACGATGGCTTTGGTTCTATTAACTTTAACAACAACAGCGTTCATACCCTCACTAGGGATGAAGACTTTAGAACCCTCACCGAGCGCAGACTTGATGACTACAGATTTGGCTTTACGAAGAGATTTTTGCTTTAATTTGACAGCATCAATAATAGCATTCAAGTCAGATGTATTATCAATAGTCATAATAGACGCGATAGCAGAAGTAACTTTACTCATAATATAATCCTATAGGTATTGTAGTGCTAATACAGCAACAGCGATGATAATGGCAAATTGAAACAGAAATCTTAAAACAGGCATAATATATTCTCTCAATTCATTAATTTATAAGGGAATTATACGGCATATATCAGGGGAAGACAACAACTATTTTGAGGTTTCTTATACCGATTTGGAATAAGCGTTATAACTTTTAGTTCTTTCGTTGTATTCTTCGGTTTCAAAGTATCTGATGTCAGCCCTCTCTTATTTTAAAAATAATCTTTGCGTGTGCAAACTAAGAACTTTGCTCCTATCCGATCTTGTATTGTGTAAAACCCTAGCATCGTCTATACCGCTATAAACTTTACCATCGTCCATCTGGACAATAATATCGTCGTCAAGGTCTTGGATTAATTTCTTTAAATCACCGACATTAAATATCATCATACTGTACGCTTCTTAATGTCATATGCAGCTTTCCACATATCAAAAGAAACTGGCTCGCTATAGTTGACCATCTCTTTATCGTACCGAGCTTGAAGATAAAGTTCTTCTTCACGCTTCATGTCACGAGCTTCTAGGTTATTCATCATAATAGTCTGGTCGTTCATATTTTCTCTCTCATCAATTTAGGAAGCCATTATACCGCGATTTCGGGTTGACGACAACCACTTTCTTATACCGATTTGGAATAAGAGGAGAGTTTTAAGAACTTTTTTGTATATGCTGTAAAATCAACAACTTAGAGAGCCTGCTCGCCCGAGTAGAGCGAGCAGGAGGGGACAGGTTATTCGGTCAGACCAACGCTGTAGTGAGTCTTGCCATCTACGCGAGCGGCTGTTAGGATGCTCTTGCGGTTATCTTCTGGACTCACATATGATACATGAACCCATCCTGAGTCGGGAATACCTGATGTATAGAACTCTAGGATCAGCTGATCAAAGTCGCAGTTGTCTTCAATCCACGTGGCGAGCTCATAGTTCGGAACTCCTGGAACTTCAATGTCTGCTGCCTGACCTTTACAGTGTTGTGACTTTGAACTACCACCAACAGCTTCGTTTAATTCAGGACCACGATATCCGCTATTCAATACAGTAGGACCAAAATGATCACGAACCTTTTGTACTACCTTCTCGAATAATTCTACCGCTGCAGCCATGTGTTCTTCGTTAGGAGTATTATCAATTCCTTTACGTTCTGCTGTTTGGCTCTTTGTGAATTCAGCCAATGAGAAATTTTTACTTAGTTTCATACGTCAACCTATACAAATTTGTTCATGTTTGGTGCCCAGTAATTTGGACCTTTTAATACTTTACCGTCTTCACGATAGATAGGACTGCCATCTTCACCTAGCTTGCTCATATTTGATTCATGAACTTCACTGAATGTTGCGTCTAGATCAATGCCATATGCAGCGCCAGCACCATAGACAACATACAACAGGTCAGTAAGAGCATCAGCTATCTCAGCCATGTCTTTTTGATCAACAGCCTCACACAATTCTTGTAGCTCTTCAGCAATCAACTCAATACGAAGATCCGCAATATCGTCCCCAGCCCAATCGGGATCAGACTTCACTTCTTGTCCAAACGTGTTCATAAAATCTTTAACTTTTTCATAATTACTCATAATATACTCTTTTGTGTGTTTAGAATTTCTTGCCGATGTTATACTTAGTTTCCAATGCCCACTCGTCTTTCTCTTTATATGGAAGGACTTTAATTTGGTTTAATGGGGCAATTGGCTCTTTGCTCTTCTCCGCATCCACTAACTTAATCAAACCCCATTCAGCTAGTAAATTTGCGATTGTATTACGTCTGCCGACATCTTCAATGCCAAAGTTACTTGGCTTGCCGTCTAATGCGAACAGCTCTTTAAAGTGTACGATGTAATACTTACCTTGCTTATGCAAGATATGACATGATTGATACAGTGTTTTGTTTTTGTGTGAAGCCACGCCAATGCGTGTGAGTGTTTCGCGGATCTTCAGAAAATCGTCATCATCCTTTAATACTACTTCCACCAGACTATCCAGCATGTTTCCCACCCTTATCCATTCTTGTTTTTATATCACTGATTTGGTCAGCAGTAAGAATGGTGAGGGCTTGGTGGGCTTTAATATCGCTGTATCCATAATATTCTTTGACACACGCCACGTCACTATCTTTCTGCTTCTTTTCCCATTTAGCATAACGCTTTTTGGGTCTAACAGTATTTATAAAAAACTGAAACTGCGGCTTCTTATCTAGATAGTGGCGTGTGTTCATTTCATTAGCAAGAGCGATTGTGTCCGTATGATATGACAACGCACGGTTTGTTAAGAATGGCTCATAACCTTTCTCGGCAAGTTGATCATTAGCAGTACCAGTCATCAAGTCGACCTTGGAACTGTTGATAGCATTGATGTAGTCGAAAGGATTTGCTTTTGCCATTATGAGTAATCATCCAATTTGTTGATCTGTAGGAATGTGTTCCATAGTTTTTGGAACCTCAACTCATATAAGTCGCCTATACCTGTCAATTGATTGCTCAATTGGTCTTGATGTTTAGGATCAAGTCCCTTATACATATCGGTGTCGACAATTATTTCTGCCATGAGTTTAGTGTCATCAACTACATTCCAACAATTCATTATAGCAGCTTCTAAATCAAAACGGTCGTTCATTATTCGTCTCCTGCAACGATGTCAATGAGCTTTTGCATGCGCATAACATCCATAACAATATCATGGCGTGGATCGTGACCCACGAATTTGTCGGCTAACTCTTCAGGTATAAACGAATTCTTCAGAGGCGAGCCATATGATAAACCCTCAATGAATGATCGAGTATCTCGAATCAACCACCAGTCAAACGGATCTTTCTCGCCAGAGTGCGCAAGTAATGTCCGTAGAAAGATAGGATCAAATGAGTTGCCTCGTGTCCAGACCTTTCTTACTGGCGCTACATCAAGTTTATCACAGAACCAATTATACAACTCTTTGACTGATTTGTCAAGCGGCGATGGAGCTAGTAACGCTTGCGCTTCTTTGGGCTGATTCTTCCACCAAGCCAAAGTGCTCTTCTGGATGTTGCGTCCAAGTTTAACCTGCTCAGCAACATCAAACTTAATCATATGAGTGTCAGCAAGTAGCTCTTCATAGGTGTATGGATTCTTCAGGAATCTCTTATCGTCATACTGGAGAACAGCCAAGCTAACCGCAACACCATTCACCATATCTTGACTTAATGTTTCAAAGTCATATATCACACTATTCATATTTCCATCCTATAGGGGTTTTGTTGCAGTGGTCGTTATAATCTTCTTCCTGATGCCATGATGATGCCCAATGGTGGACTGCATATGCTTCAGGGCATGTTTCAGCAAAGTCTTCATTCCTTCTATCCATCTCATCCCAGAGATATGGATATAACAGTTCACGCGGAACAGCCTTTTCATATCCTGCAGTGTCGCTGAAAAATACTGTACCATATTTCTTTTGCGCAGGGTACACAAACCCTTCATTCATCAATGTCAGCTGGGCTTGGGTTTCTTTGATGTGCTGGTGTCGGGCATAACAACCCTCAACAAGGTCGTGCATCTCGACACCACCCTTTGCTGAGGCTATGAACGCATTACACATATATTCATCGCTCTCAGCCCCAGCAACAAAACTCTTTCCACTCATAAGATCATCAATAGGCTTCAGACATTCATAATCAATATCAGTATAAACTCCACCATATCTAAACAGTATCTCATATCTCAACAAATCAGACACTTCAGCCAAAGATGTCGCATATTCAGCTATATATGAGTTCTTGAACAAAAACCCATCAAGCCTAGCTACACGTAGAGCATTCTCATCCCAGACAATAAATTCCCATTCTGGATTATGCTTCTTCCATGTTGATTGCCAATACTTTTGCTCTGCGCTTAATCTTCCACCACCCAGCCATATTTGGTGTATTATTTTAGGTATCATACTTCCACCACATTAAGAGTCCCAGTCAAAAGGCATTCATTGCCAGACAATTCATATCCATTCTCTTCAAGGTCAAACATAACCATATTACCAGACGCTTCATATAGACTGGTGACATGCTTTCGATTATCTTCTTCCCACCATCCTTCAGTAAGGAACACCTCTGAAACGCTCGAGCGTTTAACGCTCTCAAAGCAAGACATATTTTCCCATTCCTCAAACACCGCATCTGGATCTAAATCACAATTACTGTCACCAGTACTTATAAGATTCATCAAAGCAATCTCATCTTCGGTCTGCGGAGTAACTTCAATCGAGCCAGTTTGCCATACACTCTCTAGAACAACAATCTCAGCATCACGAGCATATGTCTCTGTTGTGCAGAAGCACCCATTCTCTTTAGGGCTTAACTTATATGTTTTACCAATTTCTATTCTCATTTCAATCCCATAAACTTTGATAGTATTTGCCGAACAACATGAAGCCATTTGCAATACGATCTTGTTCTAATTTTAAACCTTCAAGATCTAACTTGTAAGTATGACCTTCACCCTTTTCCCAAGTGTATCCAATCTCGGTTCCATCTTTACCTATAACTGGAATGCTATCATAATCGATCTCGCCAGTAGAATACTTATCTTCCCAATCATTTAGTTTAGACTCGAAGGCAAAGATCATCTCAGACATTACCCAATCCCATCGATCATGAACCATTAGCTCACCTTCACCCTCAGAACTTCTTAAAGCCTCAGGCACATCTTCGTCATCGACCAATGCTGATCCATGCTTAGTCTTCGCTAGTTGATATAGCATAGGGATAATAATATGAGCTAGTGTAGTGTCCATGCTCCACGTATCGTAGTTATGGATCTTCACTTTAACCTTTGGAGTAGGAGCATAATCAAACCAATCATGCAAATAGTTATGATACCAACGCCAAGTTGGATATTTACCGATTTTAACTTTCATTACATTACCCTGCGAATGATGTCCAGAGTTCCATCGCTTCTTCAAGCGATTCAACTTGGAAGTTTATTTGGTTCTTGTTAGACTTTGAGTCAAGCGTGTACTCGCTCAGCACTTCATCACACTTAGCAACAAGTGCTTTGAAATACTTATCACCATTTGCTTTCACATAACAAGTGATCTGTGGGTCTTTGGTTTGAACCTTAATGCCAAAGTATATATTATCTTTCGCAGGAGTCTCAATAATGTAAGACGATGCACGAGTCTCGGTGTATCCAATATTGTTGAACACTTCACTGTTAGATAGAACGAGATCCGAGATCTCAGAGAACATATTACGCTGGCTGTCGACATACGAACCAAACAATTTAGATAAATCTGCCATAACAAAACAATCCTTATAATGACCAGAGACTGAGTTGTCTTCTGGCGACCAATGTGCTATCAAGTAAGACTCAAGGACAAACGAAGCATCCTTTTCATCCAGTTTAAATTTCTCAAGGTTTCTTGCTACAATGACGCAATCGTCAATACTATAACCCTTGTCTTTCAGGTGGGATAAACATCTTCCACCAGTGCCTTTACCAACATATGCTGGACCAGCACCCAAGGTACGACTGCGATACATGTAGACATAATCACCTAGTGTATCAAAGAACGCTGCAGTAGGTTTGATTGGAGAGAACATTTACTTCCACTCACAATCAATCATCATCTCAGTCAACATAGCCATCATGTTGATCTCAGCATCTGCCGCAAACGCAGCTTTGTACTGATAGTCGGCTAGGGTAACAACCACTTGTGGAACACTGTTCGGCGCAACATACTCACCAGCAGTATCGTAGATTTTACGGAATGTTTGAGACGTATCGCCATCCACATTCTGAGCAACCCACTTACGAACCTTGGTGAACTCTTTTGCTTTCATTGAAGCCATCAAGTCTTTCAGGTTTAAGTCTGCATAGTTTACTAGGATGCCAGAATCAATCTTACCAGTGCCAGCATAACGCTGTAATTCATTCAAGACTCTGCGGTTATCGGGGAAGTGGCGCTTCACAACCTCAGCGACCACCTGCTTATCATACTCCACATTCTCAGTGTCAAGAATACTAGAGACACGCTTGAATAGTTGAGCCGCAAGTTTAGGTTTATCAGAAGCAGCCATCTTGAACTCAACGACAGAACATCGTGAGTGTAGCGGAGCAATGATCTTGTTCACAAAGTTACATGTCAGGATAAACCCACAGTTGGCGCTATACTCTTCCATAAAGTTGCGAAGAGCTGGTTGGACTGTCTCAGCATTAAGATAGTCCGCTTCGTCTAGGATGACATACTTTCTGCCACCCGCCAAAGACATAGACGAGGCGAATCCTTTTATCTTAGTGCGTAGCGTATCAATCAAACGTCCCTCATCGGATCCGTTGATTACGATATAGTCACAACCCAGCTCTTCAAGCATTGCTTTGGCGATAGTCGTTTTACCAACACCTGCGGTGCCAGTGAGTAGTAAGTTTGGAACATTTTTATTATCAACAAATGTCTGGAATGTTTCTTTCAGAGCATTAGGTAGGATTGCGTCAGCCACGGTCTGTGGACGATACTTCTCAACATACAAAAATTCATTCAACATAATATAGTTTTCTCCTCAATATACATCTATTATACTACAAGATAGGTGGTATGTCAAGCGGAAAATGGTACAACCGCACCTCTACCGCCTGACTGATAGTAGAAGTTGTATGTGTCTGGCAGGTCTAATTTGAGGTCTTCGGGGATGTTGATGTCCCTTGATACCATGCCTCTCTCAAACTCATAGTTAAATGTCACTAGATCTAGATGATGAGCTTCAGTGATTATATCAACCACATCATCAGTGTAGTAACTCCGATAGTCATACTCCCTCATCGATGAGTTCCAATATGCGAGTTTGGAGAAACTGGGCAGACCAATTGCATCCGCGACTATTTTCCAGTCTTGTTTTATAGACTCATAACGACCAATGAAGTTCATGAGACTATTACCATCGGGATCAATGAAGTTGCCGATCTGCGGTCTGATGCAAAAGCCTCTGTTCCATTGGTAGTCGTAGTCTGATGATTCAACGTCCAGCACTACAGCTTCATCGTATCTCCACTTAACCCAGTCGGCGAAAGACACATCCCACTTACATTCAGCGATACACTGAGAAGCGTATATACTCACCTCACGATCAAACGGATTTCTGACAAAGCCAAACTTATAGCGTGTGTCGAATGTTTCCTTTGGCAATACGCGAGAGGCTTCATATGCTATTCCGTGTTGAGGAACAACACCGCTATGATCACAGAGAGCGTCATATGTAGACGAACCACCCTCTGTATCACAGACAGTCATGTCAGTCGGTCTAAGCCAATCAAGCATACTGGTTCCAGCAGCTTTTGGGTTATGGACAAATATCCATTTAGTCACTGATCGGTCTCCATCCAGTCACAGTATTGGTGCGGAATGATCTCCACGCCTTAACATCAATTCCCCAAACAGGGATGTCAGCAGAGCCACCAGAAACAGAACTCACGGTGATAGCAGAGCCAGACTCCTCTAAGATTATCTCAGGGTTGAGAGTACAAGGCATCACCCTTGTACCCCCATCATTGATCTTCTCAAAAGTAACTTCGACCACACCCTCTTTGAGGTGTTTGATCAAGTCATTAACCACAGACGTCAACATTACTTCAACACCGTTTCGTACAATGCCTCAACATCTTCCATCTCACCAACAGTCTCGCTTAGATTCTGTTTGTGGAAGATTTTAGCCAATTTGTTCAGGTACTTCTTTGGCACATCAACGTCATCAGCAAGAGCTTCAATCGCTTCTTTGATGAATTCACGCTCTGCTTCCATCCGTGTGTACGAGTTGCTGATCTCTTCCATACAACCTTTGATTCGTTCTTTGTCTGAATCGCTAGACGGTAAAATAATATTGCTCATTGTGTTTCTCCATTGTAAAGTTATATTTCAATTTAATTATATCACACCATAAATATCTTCAGACTCAACCCATGTCATATAACCTTGCTTATGCAAGATGTTTGTGATAAGGCTATCATCTATGTGCGCATGCTCAATCTTAACAAATGTGGGTTTAACTTTCCAGCTGTACACGCCGAGGATATTTAACTCATGCCCCTCAACGTCGATCTTCATGAAGTCAATATGACCAATCTCGTTTTCTATGAGATAAGTGTCCAGTCTACAACATGGCACTTCAATCCTATCCAACAGAAGATGGGCGTTAGCTGGGCGACTGAACATGCGCCCACCTAAATGATCCGCATCGTCCACAACACCAATCCCACGCGCCCAGTCATCGGTTTGAATGCTTTGGTTGAACGCAACTGTACCATTCTTATTCGATACAGCCATGTTATCAACTTTGACATCATATTGGGCTGTCTTGTTAGCCATAATTTCAGCATAACGTGGATCAGCCTCAATCATATATCCAGACCAACCTGCTTCAGCGAGAGGAAGACACGTGTCAAAATCACACGTGCCTATCTCTAGGAAGACTTTCCCATTACCCATTATATTTGCTTCCAGCCTCAGTAGCAACCCAATACTCAACAACAGAGCCGAGGAAGTGGGAGATGCCTTTAGACGATACACTAACCTTATAATCATCAGACATAAACTTCAGATTCTCGGTCTTGAAGATGAACTCAAACTCAGCTTCAGTGTTACCAACCGACAGACCAAACTCATTAGAAGTTGGATTCTTTGTATCAGTAGCAACCAAAGAGACAGTGCCGTCCGAACCACGAACAACAACTTCAGGCAATGACAGTTGATTCGCAGCGTTGACAACTTTCTTATAGTTGGCAGCGGTCATATCAAATTGAACTTCAGGATCAGGCAGCTCAAGATTCTTCTCGGGTGGAGAAGTTATCATTGACGGATCAGTGTATGTGTAGCGACATTGACTACTTGGTTGTGACGCTTCACTGACGGTTAGTGACGATGAGCCGAAGTCAAAGACAGCATCCTCAAACAAACTAGTCAACCCAAGAAACTGATTCATCTCATAGATGGCAAAGTCTTGTGGGAATGATTCACTTACAACAGCAGACGCAAGGATGTTCTTCTGGGGTGATACAGTTCGTAACACGTTGCCAGTCTTAAATGATAACGATGGATTTATCGTTGAGAAGTTCTTTAAAACTTCAAAGGTGCTTTCACTAATTTTCATAATCTATCTCTCCAGTTCTTGTAAGTCGTGATTGTGTAATGCGATCAACGCATAATGTAATACTTTCATTAAGTCCGCACGATTATAGCCATTCTTGTTGCCATATCGTTGGACATATTTAAGAACATTTCCAAGGGCAAAACCCTCACCATGTCCGCAGTCAATAATAAACTCAGTTGACTGGAATTTATTCTTCGAGTAATGGGCTGAGTAAGTCGAGTCGACATACTCTTGAAATTCATTAATTAACTCAGCTTCATTAAACTTATAGAGATTATAGTCGAAATCATTGCGTCCGTCAACCCCAGAGTCACCATCACCACACATTGCTTGGTTACGGTCAATATCAGCATAATACTCGTCGGTGTGGGCATAGCTATCTTCGACACTTCCCTCTTTATTAACATATGGGTATGTTTGCGTTACCTCTGCAGTTGTCCGTTCCTTTCCATAAGTTGTCCAATTCCAATTCTTTTCCATTACTTTTTCACCCTTTTCTTGTTTCTCTTTATGTCAGTCCCAGCAGTAGGTGAAGCACCCACCTCAGAAAGGTCTGCCAATGAACCACCAAATGTGTACGAACCAGTATGAAGCAATCTCATCCAAGGACACAACCAAGTCTCAACACCAATCTTTTGCATCCACTGACAGAACATATAATCTTCTGACAAGTATCGCTTTGAGTCTGGATCAATCAATGCTTGGAAGTACATCATGATCTCGCGTGAACCATCAAACGACTCAGTTCTTGCGTGGTCAGGCAAGTATGTATAATCTGGATATGCTTCTTGGAACTTCTCAAACGCAGATCGTTGAATCATCATGAACCCAGTGCCACCCTCAAGAACCTTACACGGCTGATTGAGTAAGATATTTCCTGATTCTTTGGGGTTGAATACATAATCACCAACATACTTCTCAAGATCATTAGGGTTGTCGTCAGCAAAACCTTTATCGACAGCCATCTTAATCTTTTCCCAAGCAATCGTTTTCTTGGGATATGCACCACACATCACTTCTTTGCGGTCTTCACCCTTTTCTTCTGGATCCATAAATGCAGCCAGAGACAAAACGTCATGAGGATCAAACCCGATATCCGAATCAATGAACATCAAGTGGGTGCATTCACTTCTCATAAACTCATCAACGCAATAGTTTCTGGCGCGAGTGATTAGCGATTCATTGAACAAATAAAAGAATGTTAGATCCACACCATATGCTTGGCATAGTCTAGACAAGTCAGAACAGGATTTAGAGTACATCCCGTGACACTGTCCCCCATACATTGGAGTGGCGAGCATAATTTTGCGTTTCCGCAACTCTTCAACTGGTATTTCCATCAGTACCTCTTTGATTATAAATTAAGTTATGTGTAGATTATACAATAGAAAGGGAGAAAAGTCAACCCGAAAGTTGACTCTCCCATTACCGCTAGAATGGAGCGTCTTGAGTAGTGTCAGCATTGGCAAGAGGATCACCCACATCACTGTCACCGCCCAAGTTTACATCAGCGTCCAGCTTGGCGTACAAGTCACGAAACGAGGCTTTGGTGTCCTCATCAAAGCGATTAATACACATGTCAATAGACTTCATACGGTCATCAAATATCTTGAACGCTTTGGCGATGTGGACAAGGCGACGAGTAGAAATTATCTCATCAATACCACCATCATAGAAAGTCTTGCGGATGATGTCAGCCCAGTCAACCAGTTTAGAAACAAACTCATCATCTTGGACAGCAAGGTCTTCAAACACAGCCGAGAGTATTTTCTTCTCAACAGCAACACTAGGATATTCTTGCTCAAAGGTGACAGGGAAACGCTCAAGGAACGCTTCATTCAAGACGTTAGTCCCGATAAATCGACCATCATCAGATCCTTTACCTTTGGTGTTACCAGTAGCAACAACAGTGAAGCCAGCAGCAGGAGAGACAAACTCACCAGTCTTCTTGATGAAGTAGCCTTTACCCTCAAGGATAGACTGGAGACACATGATCTTGGCAGGGTTGCCCAAGTCAATCTCATCCAGAAGCAATACCGCACCACGCTCCATAGCTTTGATGACTGGACCTTTGAAGAAGCGAGTCTCACCATCAACAAGACGGAAGCCACCAATCAAGTCATCTTCATCTGTCTCAACAGTAAAGTTCACACGGATTGATTCACGCTTCAATTGAGCACAAGCCTGATCAACCGAAAACGTCTTACCATTACCAGACATACCAGTAATGAATACGGGATAGAACATGTTAGACTTGATAACATTCTTCAGAGTGCTGAAATTACCAAACGGAACAAACAGCGGATCCTTGACGGGCACTAAGTTTTGAGTGAAGCCTGTAGAAACGACATTCAAGTCAGCGACTAAGGCGTTTGGCTGTAGCGCAGGCGCAGGAGCTGGAGCCGAAGCTGGAGCAGGTGCAGGGACGGTATTCGGCGCTATATCAGGGAGATTGTACAACCCACGATCAACGCGCAAGGATTTGTGGAAGTATGAACTCGGAACTTTCACCCCAAGCTCACGAGCTACTCGCTTCGTCTCAAGGCTAGGAACAGGCGCATCGGGATATAGGCTCTTCAAAGTATCAAATAAATTGGTCATATAGGTCTCTCTCATTCATTCATTTAAGTAGCCATTATACGGCATAATTCGGTATAAGACAACAACTATTTTCAGTTTTTTTATATCGTTTTGGAATAAAGAATCCTTTCCTTATAACCAAAATATAGGTTAAATATCAACCTATTTAAGCGATAGCCGAGATCAGGTCGGACAACATCTTTCTAGAAGACTTCTTATCATTGTTTGCTTTCTTAAACGCAGTCCGCACCGAACGCTTCGACTCACCACGCTCCACTTCAATAGCACCATTAGCAGTCTGAAGGTTCTTGCCGCCACTAATAAGATAAAGGTGATCGTATCCAGAGTTTGGAACCACCGCAAACTTTTCCTTGCGGACGCCAGAATATAGGCTTTGGCCATCTTCCCAACTAACCGACGATGGAAGCGAATTGCTGAACTGTCGTCTATTCAACGGCATAATTCGATAGCCGATAGTGGTAGAGCCAGTTTGATCTCGATAGAATTCAAGTAAGGTCTTGGTGATAGCATCTCTCTGACCATTAACCCGCTTGCGCTTCTTGGTTACTGGATCAGTAATATAAAGGACTTTGGATCCAATATAGTTAAATGCCCCACCAACACGCTTGTTAAATTGTCGATCAGGAGCTTGTTCAGCATCATAGTAGAAACTTGTGTTACTATCACCGTCAGTCAAGAACATAGTGTTGACAATATCAACGCGAGTCTTTTTCTTGAAGTCATCATGTATTTTAAACGCAGCCATGATTGATTCGTTCAATGGAGTCGAACCGAGCATCAAGCGATTCGGGATGTGATAATTAACATATCCACGCGTATATCCAGAAGAATATTGATTATAATAATTACCAAGAACCAACATATTTTCAGCCATCTCAGTAAACTTCTTGCGGTTCATATCGCTAGAGAAAAATTCAATCAAGCGGAATCTTGGATCATATGTCATCTGTCTATCACTAGCATTATCTGGGTGAAGCGCACTGGTCGTTTCCAACTCCGCGAACCTATCACTAAAGGCATACACGCGGAATGGGATATTGACTTGGCGACAGAACAAAACAAGGTTCAGCATTTGATCAATAGTGGGCTTCAAGTCTGCAGCCATAGAACCAGACCAATCAATATACATGATCATACCATGATTTTTTCCGTCAGGCGTTATGCTAACCTTTCGGAAGATATCGTCATTGTAACGATAGCTGTTCATCTTGACAGGATCAATAACACCAGTCTTTGACACAGACTGGCGGGCATATTCTGCCGCAGACTTTTTCATCTCAAATTCTTTTGCCATATACTTGATAGCAGGCTTATTGTTCACAAGGAATTGTTTGTAGAGCGCGACACCAGTCGCTCTCATCGTGGGCGCAAACTCACTAGTGTTAAACATCTCAAAGATATCGTCAGCACGAACAACAAGATCATCAACAGGGTTGGTCGGGAAATGAATACTGGTCACTTCAACATTAGGATCATCACCATGTTCAGCGCTGATAGCTTGACGAAGAGCGCTGTCAGTCTTTGAGGCGATTGATTCTTCTGGGTCACCCGAGTCATCACGGTCATAGCCAGAGCCAACCGATTCATCACCGTCATAATCTTCATCACCGTCTTCATCTTCTTCTTCATCTGATTCTTCATCACCAGCGCCTTTCTCATCACTCTCAGTCTCATCATCAGAATCATCATCTGATTCTTCATCACCAGCCTGCTCACCAGCACCGTCAGTCTCAGGCGAGTCATCTTCACCGTCAGCATAATCTTCTTCATCAGCAGCCTGATTGGCAGCAGCGCGATCATCTTCGTTTCGCTCTTTACAAAAAGCATACAACTCATCAGTAAGGGCAACAACTTCTTCCCATGTTTGAAGCTGCTCAATCTTTTTGATCCAGACCATTTCATCACGCTCAATACGAACACCAGCAGAGCGTCCTGCTTTGAAGTAAGTATTGATTCGGTCAATGAAGCTGTAGCGATTAATCTCTACAATGTCACCACCAAAGAACCCATCAGCAAGCATGCGCTTATAAGAAGATATAAACGAGCGGCGCAATCCAGGATATCGTGTCTGAACCATTTTCTCAATGCGGGCATCTTCAACGATGTTCAGATACTGGCGATAGATTTCACCCTTTGAAGAGGCAGACTCATGCCAACCAGCTTCAGGAGTATATAAGGCATGACCAACTTCATGACCTACAAGATGGTCATAAGTGTCAGCATGCATGTTATCCCACATAGGGAGAGTAAGGACGCGATCACGAACATTAAAGGAAGCAGTCGGAGCTGTCTTATGAACAACCGTGATATTCTCGGAAGCCAACAGGCGAGCTAGGATGTCTTTAGAAGCGATATTCATATATTGGTCTCTCATCAAATTAGACGCCCATTATACGGCACAATCAAGGGCAAGTCAACAACTAATTTTAGCCAACTTTTACGGACAGCAGGCTCTCATCAATTTAGAAGCCCATTATACGGTATATTCAGAGATTAGACAACAACTATTTGGGGGATTTTTATACCGATTTAGAATAATAATCGAGGTTTTTAGAACTAAAAAGAATAAGGGAATAAAGCCTTGTAATAACAACAACTTAGCTCTATTCCCTCATTTGGGTGTTACGTTAGGCTGAAAAGACAATAACTCATAACAGCATATGCAGTCACTTGAAATGCCCAACAACCCACGCATTCGGCTTTTGACCTTAACATGGGGATTTCTCCTCGAAAATTAGTTTATATTAATTTTTCGAGGACGCTTCTCTTCTGGTAAATTGACCTTTAGATTTACTACAAGGATTCCTTTATCTAGAGTTGCTCCAACTACTTCGACATACTCGGACAGTCGAAAAGTTCTTTGGAACCTTTTTGTGGAAATACCTTTGTGTAGATACTCACACGATTCATCGTGGTATTGATCGCCCACGATATTCAAAGTTCTTTCATCTTGTTCAATAGATAGATCCTTCATATCGAAACCCGCGACCGCAACCTCAATCACATATTCATGCTCGCTGATTTTAACAACGTTATGTGGTGGGTATGTATCCTTGGCGCTTCGAGTTACAAAGTCTAGTTCACTGAACAGGTGGTCAAATCCAACAAATGATGCGCGTGGGAAAAGACTCGGTGTTTTAATACTCGTCATAATGCTCTCCTTTTTAAAGCAAGATTGATAAGTGAACCCGATTATTCGGCATTCACTCACCTATTTATATCAACTGGCTATTGATTTCTCAATAAAGTCAATAATTTGTTGTGTATCTTCAGGGACATTGTGAGCAAAGGTATGGACACATCCAGCTTCACCCATCAATATTTTCTCCCCAAACATATCTTCAATGTTAGCAACCTTAGTCACCCGTCCATTGATAAACGTCTCAGACTGATCAGAACCTCTGTCCGCATAACGCTGTTGGCGTACTGCGTCATCTGTTTTCAGAACTATGATTGATAGATCATGTCCCGCTCTCTTCACAGCCTCGAAAAATTTAGAAGAAGTAAGCCGATCACCCTCGAACACAACGACAGGTGATGGCTCATTCCCCATATACTCTACTGCCATTGGCTGTACTGCCATTGACAACTTATCAGTTCCCGCAAAGACTTCACCGTCTTCATACTTACCAAACAAGCGGATGTCGCCTGAAACATAACCATCAAGCAACTTAACAGGAGTGTCTTTAGTCCATTCCCGCTTTGCCATCCACTGCCGCATGAGCGTTGTTTTGCCAGTTCCTGGAATACCAATGATACCAATCACTTTACTCACGAGAAGAAACCCTCTAATGATGTTTGCGATTCAGCTTCTGGATGATATTGATTCAGCATATCAACTCCACCTTTATCTTTAAGGTAATCAAACCACTCATCTTCAGCCCACATACTTGGCGAAACGCCATTCCAAAAACTTTTCCATAGCTTATGATCTTTGTTTAATCTACGATCATCAACATACTGCTTTCGGAGAGATTCATATTCCCACGAGCCAACATCAAGCATTTTCTCACGGAAGTAGCATACAAGCGAGATACGCTCCATGTCTTCAATAGAAGTTCCAGCAGGTGGCTTCAGCTCAGTGTTGCCGTGTATGCCGCCATGGTTGTTGATCAATAACAGATCTCCAGGACGGATGTTAATGCCAACACGAAACTCTGGAAGAACAAGATAACCACCCTCCCAATTCTTTGCTTTAGCAACAACAGTTAGATTAGAGAAACCTTCATTCAAGTCGCCAGCATCTCGGTGACATGCGGTGCGGAAGTTCTTATTCACAGTAACTGTAGTGAACGGAGTATCTTCGCCCGCAACACGGAAGCGTGGATCTAGTTTAGCGGCAGCTTCATTCTGAATACCATATCGAATAGGCAAGTGTTCTTTAAACTTAGCGGACAACTGACGCATGAAAGGATAGCACTTCTCATATACGCTGTAGTTGTTCTCAGTGTACGCAGTCGCTCGACCATATGGGATGCGAGGATAGCGATCAAAGAAACCAGCAATACCTGACAACACCATGTTAGCATATGTTGTCTCAGAGATATAGTTCTTCTGTGTTGCCTTTGCGTCTTTCTGAGAATCTTCGGCAGACATACCTTTCCACTCTTCAACCTTATCACTGAAGAACGATTCATAGTTGTAGCCATTGTCGGTAATCTTAGAACGGATCCAGACAATACCACGTGACTCACTCTCAGCAGCCACAGCGTGTCTAGCTTTGATTCTTTCTACTGGATCAGTGTCGTCCTCAAACAAAGTAACTTCACGTTCAGCAAAGTGCTTCATAATGTCTAACTGTTCTTCAGTAACCCAATCACGACCGCCTTGCTTTGCTCCTTTTGGACCAGCAGCTAGACCACGATTCTGTGTGGGTAATGCCGCACCAAGTAATCCCTCATATGCGCCATGTTGTTGTTCTTCAGTGAATACGTTTTTACGAAACTTGAAGATAATGTTGTCTTCGTTATTCTCTCCACCAAAGCCAGCAGGAGCATAGAAGTCAGTGTTCTCCTCACAGATAAAGTCCCAGTCAGTATCTTCCATATACTTGCCGAGTTTGTCTTCGCAATTATCCCAAAATTTAGCGGTAACAGTTCTGACTCCAGTTCTGTTATCTACACTCACATCATATCTTTCGTTTATCACGCCAATCATATCATAAATCTCTCTAGACCGATATCGGTCATCTCATTTGTAAATGTATTCATATGGTCAATTTTCCCAGTATCTAGGAAGAGTTCCATTTTACCCTTATTCACTGAATTTGTCAAGTATTCATTTCGTAGTGTTTCTTTCCTAGCATCCCACATAGGAGTCCAGTCTATACCAACCCACTCATCGCACTCGACTTTCTTTATTTCCTCAGCCTGTCTATCTATATAATATCCGAGATAGCGTCCTCTGCTCTTGCGGAATAACTTCTTGAATGAGCACAGCGCAGTTTCCATAGCAAAGAAGTCAGCCTTGTGAGCCGAGTCAGGAAACGCAGTCTTGACCTCAGCCAACATATCCGCACCCTCATCTTCCATCCACTGTATTTGATCAGCAGTCAACTTAGTGCTCACCCAGTCATCTTTACCCAGAGCATAACATAAACCGTTGCGGTGGGATTTAGATCCTGAGTAGTCATGTAACCATAGGTTTGGAACATCAACATTCAAGTCAGCACACTGCTTCAGAGTCTGTATATAGAACCAAGAAGTGTAACGACCAAACTTATGTAGAGAGTTGACAGCTTCCCACACATTAGCAAAGTTCTCATATTTATCACCATTACATAACTCGGCAAACGCTTGAGCTTGAGTTCTATCACCAACCCATGCTTTGTATGATTCAAACTGATCCGCTAGATGACCTTTGTTCCACTTAGTGTCAGTCTGATAACGTAGTCTTGAATAGTTTTCGTTGTTCCATTCTCTCAGACGATCTACACCAACCAGCTCCATATCAGGAAACTCATTCCAGATAAGATATGCTGTAGGGAAGTTGTATGTCGTACCATATAACCAACACAACCAAAGGCGCTGCTCTATATTATACTCAAACCGATCAAAGAAATAGTTTGTGATGTATAGCGCAGAGTCACAATCTTCTATCTCAAGACCCCACCCAAACCAATTGATGAATGCTTGCTTACGATGTTCACTTAGTCGATAATCCATTAAAAGAAACCCTCTAGAGTATTTGGCTCATCACCTATCAATTTATCACGCATCCAATATTCGCCTACAGCAGCAATTGCTTCTTCTACAGTAGCGGTCTTTTTCTTACCAAAGCCATGTGATTCAAGCGACTCATTTGTAAGCTGCTTCACAACCTTAGCGTCAGTGGGTGTGGCTAGATGAGGCATCTTAATTGCGGTAGCTCTGAACATCCGTTGTTCTCTCGCAGAGGCAAATAGTGGCTGGTCAGATCGTAACGAGCCTGTCGGATCAACTGCCCAGAATACTAGACCATTTCTCTTATGCCAAGTAACTGATGATGGAGTACATGACAACTTCAATCGAGTCATACCATTATCGCAAGCATCAGCCATAACCTGTTCCCAGATAATTGTAGCGTAACCTTTACCCTCTTGCCCTTGGCGAGTTACGATCTCATATAGATTGATGTATCGTGATCTCTGACTATATGTAGCGAATACAAAGGCAACCAACTCACCATCCACTTCCAAAGCAAACGGCGGATTCTTATCATAGTTCTTGAATCGAAACCAAAGGCTGTGTGAAGAGTTGAGAAACTTAGTGTTTCTACCCTCTGGGGAGTCCTCTATGACTGCCTCCACCATCTCTTGTGTACAACGTACTAACTGCATTGTAGATCCCTCACTAAAGCGCCGCCACGTATTTTTTTTCCGACACTTAGCTCACCATTGTAAATATAAGACTGGTACATACCGCATTGTGTTGTATCGCCGCAGCCGCTTCGATTCAGGATATCTTTGGTTGACGCAAACACTACACCATTGCTTCTGGCACTATACCATAATGGTCTTGCTTCGTTTCTAAACGCAGATAATGTTTTGTCTTTGGTGATACTACAAACTGCCATACTAGCAGGAGAGAAGTCATTGAGTGGATGTCTATTGGCTTCAAAGGACTTCAATATGAGCTCACTATCATTTGCTGTCTCGGTGTCATACTTCCATTGGCTCATATCTTCTTGCGAGATAACGCCGTTATGGACTATGCTTTGATTGCCGTTAGAGAATGGTTGGTTGTAACGCAAGTCAGAAGTGGAGTAGCGGATATGACCAATAAGGTATATTCCACCATCCTCATTGACCATACTGCTGATGGGGTATCTCTCTAGAAATTGGTCGCAAGGAATCCCTTCCTTAATGGTGTGAATTTCGCCATTCTTGATATAAGAGACTCCAGTCGCATGCTTGCCTCTTATCATTGACTGTTGGAAGACATTCTCGACTAGACGGATATTCTCCAAAGAGTCGCGACTCACTGTCGACCTTTCCAACCATACACCTATCACACCACACATAATATACCCTGAATTAGTTGATTTCAGTTATTATACACTACTTCACCAGATTAATCAAGTATTTTTTTCGCAATTTGTCTAGCCTTTTCTTTTCTTTCCTAGCTCTGTCTACTTGGACAGATGAAGCTCTGCTGGTGAAGTTTATACCAATAAGGTAATCGTTCGCTTGCTGAAAATACTTCGCCATGAACTCATTAAGTTTGTGTGTGTCAACGTTACCGTCAGCAGCGGCATATCTTGCTCTAATATACGATGGACGCTTCACCTTAATGAACAGCCCATTATATGTAACACATCCCTCTTCTTCATTTATTGTCTCTTCCGATTCCCACACGATAGTTGGGTTGAATACGGTGATGATATTATTAGGATCATCAGGATTCCCGACAACAAAAACCGAAAGGTTGATTCCACACTGATTAGCCGACAGCGCATAGGCACGATTAGCTATCATCGTTTCTTTAAGGTTCTCTGCCAACTCAACTGGATCCATCTGTGGATTGTCGAAGTCAAACTTCACTGTTGCTCTGCGCAAACCAATATGGTCTAACGACATCAAATTATATATCATGGTGCTATCCTGCTAAACGATTTAACTTTCTCAAAACGGATCTGGCTGCGGAATTTATCAGTCAGAACGTCACCCTTGGTATGTGTAATGATAAAGACATTAGTGTCAGACATATCATTCAATAACTTTGTCAACTCATCAGTACCTGTAATGTCAAGAGAGTTATCAAACACTTCATCGAGTATCAGTAGGTTTGTGTTTGTTGAATTCTTCAGCTTTGCAATGGCTCGCCATGTAAGTAGTAAGGCGATATCAATACGAGTCTTTTCTCCCTCAGAGAAACTAGCATAAGAAAACTCATCACGATGGCGACTTTTAATAATTTCATTGAATTCCTCATCAAGTTCAAAGTTCACAAAGAAGTCTAATGCTGACAAGTATTTGTTCACCAGCTTATTCATAATAGGGACATACTGCTTGATGATCTTTGACTTAATGCCGCCATCTTTAAGCATAGTAGATGCGATCTCAAACAATGCCTTATCTTCTGACAATGCGCTGGCTTGTTTACTATACACCCCCAAGTCTGTCTTGTAGCTATCCAGTTTAATGGTCGCATCGCTGTCTACAGTAGATTGCTGCTCGGCAGTTTGAATCTTCTGCTCAACACCTTTGATCTGATCACCATACAAACTAATTTGCGTTTGACAATCACGTATCTTATTCTGAGCATCTTGTATCTCATACTGTATAGTATTCATCTGACTCAGCTCTTCATGCAGCTCATCATACTCAACCTTCAATTGGCTTATAGCGTCTTGCGTTGTATGCAGTATCTCAGCGGTCTTGTCGATCTTCTGCTTCTTAACTTGCATGTCAATGATCTGTTCGCAGGTCGGGCAATTATCGTTGTTGTCATAGAACTTGATGCGCTTCTCAGCTTTCGACGACTTATCATGTAGCTTATCTAAGAGCGTTGACATCTTATTTGACTTAGCTTCAGACTTTCCTTTATGAGAGATTGAGTCAATCAGAGTATCAGCTGTCATAGTAAGCGCAATACAAAGGTTGTCAGCATCCTGCTTTGACTCAACATATCCCTGAGCCTCATCCTTTAGCGAGACAATCAGCTTATTGGCGTCCGAAGTAACCTGTCGAAGATATTCCTTTTGTACATCTATCTTCTCTTGAGTTATATCAAGTTGATAATTGACTTCAGCGATATTCCGTTTGTTCTCAGAAACTCTTTCTTTCAACAAGAGATTCATAGTGGAGAATATCTGGATATCAAGCAAGTCCTCAATAACCTCTCTACGATCACGTGTAGATAACTGCATGAACGGAGTGAAGGATGCGTTGCCTAGAATAACGATCTGAGTGAACGATTTATAATTCAGCTTGAGGATAGTGTTCTCTAGAATAAGCTGATAGTCTCTGGCATTTCCAGGTTGGTCAACCAACTTACCATTTTTGTATATCTCGAAGAATGCAGGCTTCATACCTCTACGAACCTTATACTCAACGGTTCCTACATTGAACTCAATCTCAACCACACATCCCTTTTCGTTGATACTATTACAGAGCAACGCCTTATTGATCTTGCGGAAAGGTTTGTTGAATAGACCAAAGACGAGAGCGTCTAATATGGTAGATTTACCCGCACCATTTTCGCCTGTAATGACCGTGCTCGGAGACCGATTAAGCTGGATCTCTGTAGCCACATTACCTGTGCTCAGGAAATTCTTGTAGGATAACTTCTTGAATAGTATCATAATTTACAGTTTACTCTATTGTGAGGGATTCATTATATAACGAACGGAGCAAAGAGTCAAGCCTTTCTTTGGGTACGTTGTCAGATAAGCCTCCGACATACTTGGAGAGTATCGTCATAGTGTCCTCAGCCTCATTCACTATATCCTCATCGTCCTCTAGATTCAGGTTCATATGATCATCTACGATCTGGATATTGAGCGGATCAGACTTATACAGCTTGTCAATGAATAGATCAAACCAGTATGGATTGTCACACTTCTGTTTAATCACCTTGACATAGGTGTTCTTGAACCCGTCAAAGTCTACATCAAGAAGATCTTCCATCGTCTTGCCGTCTTCATTATAGAACACTTTATGGAACATAGAGTATGGATTGCGTACAAACTCAAGCTCTCGCTTATCAGTATCGTAGATATGGAAGCCTTTAGTATCGCCATAATCAGCCCATGTAAGCTCATAGGGACAGCCGAGATACTCGATATTGTTTGTAGTTGACTTATGGTGGAAGTGACCAGAACATACAAGCTCAAACTTAGAGAAGTCCGCAATCTTCATACCATGCTCGTTCATGTTACCGCGATCCATCAGACAGCCAGCAATCTCTAGGTGACCAAACAACACTTGAGCTGGGGTGTCTTTCATAGACTGAATCGCAGCGGCATAGTTTTGATTGTTTATCCAAGGCATGATATGAATGTCATGACCATCAAACTTCAGGTCAGTAGGCTCTGAGTAATAGTTCACATTAGACTTATCAAACAGCTCCCGCATGGAGTTCACATCATTAGTGTTTTTATATGGAACGTCATGATTGCCGACTATAACGTGTAACTCAATACCCTCTTCAGTACACTTATCAATGAACATCTCCTTCATTCTACGGAGAGTTACATAGTTGATATACTTGCGTCGATCGACAATATCACCCAGATGGATGATTGTATCAATACCCTGCTCCTTCAGGTGAGGAAAGAAGTGTTTGCTGTAAAACTTCTCAAAGTAGTCTAAGAAGTTTACGCTGTCATTACGAATACCGAAGTGTGTGTCGGTTACTAATCCAATTTTCATTGCTGAAGTTTGCCCTCTTCCGTTTCTTTCTTCTTCTTGATCTTTCTTCGCTTATTTTCTTCGAAGTCCTCAACAAACCTCGCCATGTAGTCTTCAGTCCACTCGCCATACTTAACGTTGTCATTGTAGTCATTACCAGAATCATGACCTTGAGTGTCCGCAGTATCACCCAACACATTAGTGTGCTCAGAGAACTTAATCTTCACATACAGGTTCTTTTTCTCTTTCTGTATTCTACGGAGGAACGCATAGTAGATGATCTGTGTGAAATACGCAAATGGGTTGTTCGACTTCTCAGGGTTGAAGTTGTCAATATATTGTAGGCAGTTCTCGATACCATCACAGACCATCTCATCTCGAAAGGTGTAGTTGATGAAGTTTGGTTTGTATGATAGGTGAGTCGCTATCTTCATAATGCAGTCAGCAATATAGTTCGAGACGATAGGTCTTGGTGCACCACTTTCCTTTGCGTCTATGACGCTCTGACGGAACTCAGTCATAGCCCCCAAGAACTTCTTGTTATCAACATAGTATGGCTTCTTCTTTGCTGCTTTTGACATAATATAATCCTAATGCATCGTTGTATTAGCTGTTGATTCTGATTGAGCCACGACTTTAGCATACACTTCCTGTATCTGTCTATCGGTCATCTGTTCTTCATCATCAGAAGAGAAAAATGAAGCAGAGCTATCACTTTCCATTGAATCATTTATTGTTTCTAGACATCTATTATAATACGTTATCATGTCCTCGTCAACCTCTGATTTCAACATAATTGCGCTTTGCTTTATGTGAAACAGATTCACTTCTTTAGTCAACGGAACCCATATTGTACAGATGCAAATAGGCGAAGCATCCTTTCTGGTGTGTACAGTTATCTGTACTGGGTCGATGATATGAAGATGCGTTTCGTCTTCAAATGTAACTTCAGTAAGAAGCGTCTCTCCATTGATTAGCTTAACAATCTCAATGCTCATTCTCAATCCCTATATTATATATTTTATATTCAAAATTCTCTTCATTATACATCTTAACTCTCACAGCAAAATGTTTCAGTGTATGGTTATTCCATGACTTCCAACTCAGGTCATCGGATACATCATAGAGAGTGGCGACCTCTTTATCATCGCCCTTTCTCAAGCCCCTGCCGATCGACTGTAAATTTCTTACACGTGACTTACTAGGACTGGCAAAGATAACATTATGTAAATTTCTAATGTTGATGCCAGTAGAGAAAGTCCCATAAGACGCAATAATAACGGCGTTGTTTTCTTTTTCGGTGATAGCACGTACACTCTCTCTGGTATCGGCATCTACTCCTCCATATATAAAAAATACTTGTCTACCCTCTTCAGCAGCTTCGCTTATCATATCATATAAGATACGACCATGCTTATCAACATACTGGAAGAGTAATAGTGTATTACCTTTTCGTGTTAAAGTCAAGTTCTTTAGGAACGCATTACGCTTGGCGTGGCTTACTATGAAGTCCATTTCAGCTTGATAAGTTGAGTTCTTCACAACCTTTCGAGTAGCATCATCATACTTTAAGACGAGACATTTGATACGGAAGTCTGATAGAGTCTTGTTGTCAATCAGCTCTTTAGTGGTGATCACCCGCATAACTGGACCAAACATTCCCTCCAACACCAGCTTATTGGTTACAGTTCCGTCTAGTGTTCCAGTGAAGCCAAACCGATACTTACAATCAACCATCTTCTCCATAATCTTAGTCAGAGACGTTGCTTTAAATAGGTGGGCTTCATCGCCGATGATTATATCAAATTGATCGAAGTATGATTTTGGTTGCTTGTAGATACTCTGCCAAGTACTGATAATTATTTTCGCTTCATCGACAGATTTAGCTTGACCTCCAGTAACAAGATGGGTATAATAGAACTGTCGCTCTTCGGAATAGTCATTAAAGTCTCCATTAAGCTGTGCTACCAATGATGTAGTCGGTACAATAACGAGTGCTTTCTTACAGGTCTTGCGTAGATAATACTTTAGTAGACAGTAGATGATAAACGACTTACCTGAAGCAGTAGGTGATAATATCAAAGCTCTGTGATTGCGAACAGCGTGAGCAACAGCTCTTAACTGATAGTCCCTTGGCTTCCACTTACCCTCTGTAAGAAACTTCTCCAAACCATTCAGCGGAATGTCAATTGTATCGTCGATACCATCATGAACAATAACTTCATACTCTCTATCAGCAGCAAACTTCTTTATCTTAGTGAGCAACCCTTTATAGATTTGCATTGTATTGACGTTGAATAGTCTTATCTTACCGTCCCACATCTTAGCTCTTACTGATGGGATGAACGAAGCTCCTGGAACCTCAAACTCAAAATAGCTTGATAGCTCCATAGCAATTCCACGATCGCATTCGACCTTTATGTGGACTTCATTCTTATTGTATATGTGTATCTGTTCCATAATCTAACCTGTTGTAAAGCGTGCCCAATCAACAGCCGATTTGATTTGGAAGCCACGGTTGTTTATACTCTTGATTATCGACTCAAGATAGCCAACCTTTTCTTCCTGCATACCAAGCTGTAGATTAGCCTGAATCATCATATCGTCTGATTCTATATAGGTGTCTACTTCATTCTTCAATAATTTCTTAAAGAATTGCTGGCGACCGATCTCTTGCAATTCGTCTTGATCAAGCTCGCCAAGATAATACTCAAGAAGTTTCCTCCGAGTTTTCTTTGACTCAGCCTTGAGCTTGAACAGAGCTATGCGCTCGCCCATAAAGATTTTTAGATATTTGTTGTGTACTTGGGGAATCTTGGCGCTTTCCGCACCAAGCTCAGTTTCATCAATCTTACTATCTTTGTCCCACTCTTTTACTATCTGTTCTACGTTCACATATCACCTCATTAAAAAAAACACCATTCACCATACTATTATACCGCATTACTTGATAGTCGTCAACTCATATTTCCTATAGTTGAATGTTACTTGGGCTTGTAGATAATCAACATCAGTTTGTTCAATGTTGAATTCAAGTGAAGAAAGGCTTGTTGGATACAAGTCTGTAAACTTGATTTCGATATTCGGGTTCATCGCAGCAGTAGTGATGATCATTGATCCGTCAGAATAGATGTTGCCCTTATCGCTTTTGGTTCGACCAAATGCTTTTGCTTGATCGAAGTTGTCTGGATAACCAAGACCGATCAACCAATCATATATCTCGATGAAGTTTTTCATGTCTTCATCGACACGAAAGTTCAGAGTGAACGTTCCGAAAGACAGCTTGTCTCCTGGAACTGGCATCTGAATGAATGGGTTGTTTACTGGACCTCCTTCGCTGAGGGAGATATCTGGTATGGTAGCTGCTGTACAAAAATAATTTACGTGCGGCAAGCGTTGCATACTGAACCTAAACCCTATGGGTGATAGGAAACTCTTGTTGATTGGTTGTGTGTTCTGTGTCATGTAACTCCGCCTTTAAATTGCTTACCCTCTATTTATAAGGCAAAAAAAAGAGGAGACCGAAGTCTCCTCTCAAAATGTTCGGTATAAACCGAATCTTTTTTCTTCTTATTGCTTACATAAGGTTAGCAACAGTCACTCGACGGTAGTACGAGTTCTTATCGTTAGCGGCAGTACCAACAACACCAGCACCTTCGCTAGTAGCGAAAGGATTGGCAACCATGCCATAGCGAGTCTTAAAGCCGATTTTAGGCTGGAAAGTATTCTCGCCAACAGCACGAACCATTTGTAGAGGCACATATGGGCAGTAGAACAAGCCAGCGTCAAAGGCAGAAGTACCTTTGTAGCCAAGAGTGAAGTAGTTAGTAGTAGTGTAAGGATCGATATAAACTTTAATGCGACCGTTTAATACACCAGCGAAAGTGTTACCAGAATCGTCTACTTGTAAGCTGTTGCTTAAAGCAGGAGCATAGTCAAGAACACCAGCCATTTGAAGAGCAGAAGCAACATCAGATGAACAGATCATCACGTTACCTTTACCACGACGAGTAGCTTTAGCGATTGCATTAGCTTCTTTTTCGATTTGGAACATCAAGCCTTTGAACTTCTCAACAGACCAGCGACCGTTAGAGTCAGTGTCTAGATCGAAAGTACCAGCAGTAGTTACACTATCTTGAGCACCAACAGTAGCAGTGATGTTGATAGTACGAACAACTTCACGGTTGATTTCAGCAAGGATTTCAGCAGAAAGGATATTGCTTAACTCTTGCTCAGCGTCTAGACCATGTACAGCTTTAAGGTCTTGAGCCAACTCCATTGTGTACTCAGCTTTAAGCGCACGGCTCACAGCAGTTACAGCAACTTTGTCGATCGAGAAAGCCATTTCGTTGAAAGCATTGGCAGCGCCATCGCCTAATTTCTCAGCATCATCAGTGTCCATACCAGTAGATACTGTGTAAGTACCAGAAGGATCAGTACCAGCAGCAGCACCAGCAGCACGAGCACCAGCACCGTTACCGATGGTTCCCTGAGAAGCAGCATTAGCAAAAGCAGAACCAGAGAAAGTAGTATCAGCTTCGCCGAACAAAGCCTCACCAACACCAGTTTGGGCAGTGTATTGAGATTTCATTGCAAAGATAAGTCCAGTTGGACCAGTCATAGGCTGTACGCCACAGATATCATATGCAATCAAGTTAGGCATAGAGCGACGAACAAGGCTGATCAATACAGGATCAAAATTGTCAACGCTTGCGCCAGTTGCGTTAGCAGGAGCTGCTTCACCTAAAAGGCTAGGAGCGTGTGCGCCCATCTGGTGACCAGACTGCTCACGTGCTGCTTTTTCTTGGTTTTCTAAAAGTGTAGCAATAGTTGAACGCTTGTGCACACCGTCAATCTTTGGTAGATCAGCGTGCTCAAGGACAGGTTGCCACTTCGCTTGTAAATCGTTTGTTAGAATCATTAGGTTCTCCTTAAATAAGACCTTGTAGTATAGATACTTAGTTATTTATAATATTTTACTTTTTAATGCTTTTTGAAATGGCATTCAAGTAAGCAGACATACCCGCATCAACAGGCGCTTCAGTCTCTTCAGCAAGCTCAAGAGGCTCATCATCAACAATTACTTCCTCAACGACAACTTCTTCTTTAGTGAAGTAGTTCTCTTTGATCACCTCTAACTTAGCAGCAAAAGATTCTTGGTCTTCAAATTCAACACCTTCAGACAAAGACTTTAACTTAGCAGCTTGAGATTCAGTAATGCTTCCGCAAGCAGCAGACAAGATCACAGACTTCTGTGACTCAATCAACTCTTTGCGAAGAACGATGTTTCTTTCCATTTCTTCGTTGATAGAAGATTCGAGATCAGTAACTTTAGACGCTAATTCGTCAACCAAGTCAACTTTCTCTTCTGGGATATCGATGTAGTTTTCAGTGAACAGACCGCGCAATCCAGTCATAAAGTTCTCAACGATCTCAGCACGGATGCCTTGCTCGACTGCCAACTCATTCTCTTGCATCCACTCTTCAGCGACATACTCAAGGTAGTCGTCTAAGCGAGTAGACAGAGACTCAGAAATAGTAGTCTTTTCAGCTTCAAGTTCAGCTTCAAAATCAACAGTTACAGATTCAAGAATCTCGTTGACCTTAGAAACAACAGCAGCTTCGAAGATAGTAGTGGCTTTAGATACAAAATCTTCTGAAAGATCTTGACCGCTAAACATTGCTTCAACGTCTTCTGATACGACTACGTCTTCGGCACTGATTTGACGGATCTCTTTGATTGATTGTGTTTCGATTTCTTCAGAAACTTCTTCAGCTTCAAAACCTTCAACCTTCAAAGACGCCATAATTGATTCGTATGATGCGCTGATGTCGTCTTTCTTCATGCCTTTAACAGCATCCATCATTGCGTTGATCATACCAACTTTAGTTTTTGGTAAAGAAGTTTGCTTGGGAGCACCTTTCTTAATGTCAGTTGCTGAATCGTCGGCGATTTTCTCACCGTCAACTACAGAATCAACTGTTGCTTCATCAAGGGCATCAGTTGTTTCTACAACACCCTCTAGTTCTAAATCAGACATGGATTTCTCCTTTAAATTAATTGAATACAGTCTATTTATAAAAATTTATAATTTGGAAATAAAGTCGCTAAACACAGCCATTTTCGCTTCTTCTAAGTCGCGCATCGTAGCTTTTTGTATCTTCTTCTGGTATTCCGCAACTTGCGATTCACGGATGATGCCATTTTCCCAAACCCACTCCTTTCCTTCCATGATGCCTTGTACAAACGCATCTGGAGCGGATGGATCAGCCACAATATCAGCTGCAGTAGCTAAGTAGAAGTCACTCTGCACTTCGCCAACACCGCTTTTAGTTTGCTTAACCGAACCCATTCCCCGAGACGAAACACCTAATTGAGCGCCCTCGTCCATTAATGACTTAACGATAGCACCATAAGGTGTTTCAGTCATAATTTTTGCACGACCCATGAAGTTTGAGCCATCACGCTCTAACTTAGTGATCATATGAGATACACGCTCTAGGTTTATACTTGGACCTTGTGGATGACCAAGCTCACCATAAGCACGATTCTTCTTAACATAAGATTCGTTATATCTATTTATCTCTTTGTCCAAAATCTCTGCAGGATACACTCGACCGTTACGGTTCTGGATATCGCCTTGCAAGAATACGCCCTCGATGAAATACGACTTCTTGCCGTTTTCATCTTTGGCTTCGGTTAGATAATTAATATCTTCATTTACTTCGCATATGAGTTTCATATTAGTAACCTGCGTTTGCTATAGCTGTGCCGTAGAAAGTTGCGGCACCGCGTAGACCTTGACCGTCTGCTAAATGGAGAACAATACCTGAGCCAGCACCAACATATACTGTTCCGATGTTAGCGTCATCTGCAGCATTGCGGACAGTGGCGACCGCAGCAGCAGTATGTGTATTGAATACATACACAGCGTGTTGTCCAGTTGTATCGAATTTTGTTGTGTCGGCAGCGAATACTGTTGCTGTACCTAGTACCTTCATGACTTACCCCCGAATGCGATGTCAACCAACTGAAACATTCCTTCAGGCGATTTCTCTAACATCTTCTCAGCCTTTGCTGAATTTGCAGGGTTTAATTTATTTAGCATGTTAACAAGAGCAGATGCAGTAGTCATGTCAATTGTCTCAGACTTACCGTTACCAAACTTAACTTTCTTGGCAGACTTAGTCTTTACAATATCGTTTAACTGGTCGACAACTTTGCCTTCAGCAAGGTCTGACACTTCAACAGCTTCTTCGCCTAGTTGTACTAGGAATTTGCCGCCAGAGTCTTTCACAGCCTTACCTTTATGCTTTTTTGCGAGCTTATCCGCCTTTGATTTATCAAAGAGACCAGCATCAGCGTATCCGTCATCAGACTCGCCAGTACCTTTTTGATTCAGATACTTTTCTTCAGTAATCTCTGCACGATCGCCATCAAACTGATGATCGCCAGCAACTGGATGTTTTGTTACAGTCATTTTATGTTTTGCTTTAAAATCCTGCTCACCCTTGGCGCGTGGCTCCAAAACATCCTTTTCAGTATTGTCATTTGGACGACCGCCAGAAGCAGCTTCGGAAACGAACGATTTAAATCTTTTGATAGCCATTATTCTGCCTTATTCCTCTGGTTCTTGATCAGCATCTGGTGCTGACATAAAATTTGTAGAGACATCGTGTGTCTTTATCTCTATAGAATCCTTAATTTTATCCATCAATAAATCATTAACAACGTTCTTAAACGCTGCTACATCACCATTTACCGCAGCATTAATAGCGTCAATCGACGTAACTGCATTTTCTTCATCACTCATAATATTCTCCAACATACATATGTATTATATTTATAAGAGCAATAATCTTTATTCAAGATCATCGCCATCTTCTTCGCCCGCACCCTCTTCTTGCATCTCACCGTCCATCGTTTCGATGTCTTCTTCAGACTGCATCAATACCGTTTTACGAATCCACGCTTCCGAGAAATACTTACCAGCGTACTGATCAACGTCTTGTAATAAAGACAGACGCTCTCTCATAACTTCAGATGTTTTTAGTTCAGAAAAGTGGTTGTCTTCAGCAAAGTTGAACCGCAACTCTTTGGATATTTCTTTCCACTCATCTTTAGTGATAACACCCTTCAATAAGAGCTGCTTCTCTAAGATGATTAGGAATAGTTCTGAGAATCTACTTCTTAGTCTCTTAACAAACTTTGAAAATTTCAACTCATCACGATTAATCTCTGATGCTCGACCAAGATTGAACTGTCCGTCAGAGGATAGTCTTGATGAAGGAACATTTAATGATTCGTATAGTTTTCTTTTGAAGTATTCAACGTCATCCATCTCGCCGAGGTTTTGACCTCCTGGAAGTGTGGTTATCTCTGTGCCGCTGCTGCCCTCTCTTCGAGGAAGCCAATAATCTTCAAGCATGGTTAAATGTTTACGAGAATCATTAACCGCACCAGTGTTAGCATCATACACTAACTTATTCTTGTGCTTAACCATCATATCACGCAAGTATTGCTCGGCTTTAGCCTTTGGCAAATTACCTACATCTATGTAAAAAATTCTTCGCTCAGGAGCGCGTGCGAGACGATAAATTACAGTCGCGTCTTCCAGCATACGAAGTTGGTTTAATGGCTTCACGGCTTTTTGTAGATGACCGAGAACCATGCTGTTCTGTTGATCCATCACACCACTATGTACATATGCTATAGAGTCAAGGGATATTTTAACACCTTGATTGCCTGCAGCAACGCCTTTACTGGAGTAGATGAAGTATTCGTTGTATTTCTTTGGAAGAGCTTGTTTGTTCTGTATTCCAGCATTAGCGCCAGAGTCACGTTTTTCTGACCGCACTTTTTTGATCTTTCGCGGATCAATATACCTTAGCTCTTGTATGCCTGCCGAAATATTGGCAGTGTCGATCATAATATGGTAGTATAGACGACCGTCTACATACCAATTTCTGAAGATGTCATAACCTTTTGTGTCAAAGTCTAATAGACTCAACACTTCGTCAAACTCTTCTCGAATTCTTTTCTTTATCGCGTCAGCGTGTTTAATCTCATCAACAACAACTTCCACCGCCGACTTGTTATCTTCAAACACAACAGCTTCGTTGATAATATCATCTACAGCCTTATCGCATTCACCTTGTTGCGACATATCTCTATATCGCGTGATCAGTGCGGTCTCGGACTTTGCCGAACCCTCTAAATCAACTGTGGTGCCGAAAGCCCCGCCAGCATTTACATCCAAAGCCCCATCACTGTTAGGTGGTGGTGCGAATGACTGCACTGTGGGTGGAGTTTCTTCTTCTTTGCGTCCGATCTGGAAGCCGAAAAGTTCTAATGCCATCTTGATAGTATCCTCATTATTAATAGGGGCAACACATAGTATTTATGCGTGCCCCCAGATCACTTTTTAGGACTAGATGCCGCCAGCATTGCCAGTAGAGCCGCCCGCAACTTCCCAATAATCATACTGGAATGTTACGCCATACTCTTGGATGCCTTCGTTATCCCACGCCAAGTCGATAGCACCGACTTCTGAAGGATACAAGCCAACAAAGTTGTAAACACGGAGTATTGCGCCGTCTTTACCGAACTGTGTTACTTGAGCATTAGACTTATACAAGCTAGGAGCAGTACCGCCAGCAGTATTCAAGTTACCCTGAGCACTGTTGATAGAGTGTGACCACTGTTCCATAGCATTACGGATGCCAAAGTCTTCGTCATTGATAATAGTTGGTGCCCATTCAGCATAAGTGCGGTTTCCAGCCAACTTGATTTGGCGACCGAAGTATGGAACTTCAACCGTACCAAGTGTAGAGGCAGGAATTTGCGCAGCTTTCACCATGAATGAAACTTGTTGATCAGCAACACCATTGATTGGATTTGTAATCTGGACTTGGAAAAGCGATGACCGAGCACCGCCCCCCTTTAAAGCACCAGAGAAATCATTTACGTTAAACGCCATTTTTAAATCTCCCGATAATCTTTATATTTATGCGCGACCAACAATCTCAGAGAACTCAACACCGCTGCGTACTGCAACAAAGTTCAACTGAATAAAGTTGATTGATCGGGCTGGTTTAATGTAGATATCACCAATGAATTCATTGCGGTCTACAACTTCGCCAGTATTATTTGTTCCGTCACATACAACAACGAAATCAGTAATACCACGACGACCTTGAACATCACGTAAGAAAGGTTCTACCAAGTTTCTGAACTGGCTTCGAGTGAAATCATCATTGAATTCAAACAAAGTGAATTTAGAAGCAGTAGAGATAGCCTTTTCTAAAACGATAAACAGGCGACGAACATTGATACGATCAAACGCAGATGGCTTAGACAATAACGTCTTATCACCGAACAGTACAGTACCCTGTCCAGGAAATGTAGTTACTGGGTTGATGCCTTTCTTGTAAAGGGCATCACGATCGCCTTTGCTTGGGTTATAAGCAAGTTTGATAACGTTCTTAACGTTGCCACGGTTGAAGCCAGCAGGTGAGAACCATGGATCACGAACCAAGTCCGTTTGAACCATAAGTCCAGCAGTGTCAGCATTCAATGGAACATAGCGATAAACATCATTGTACTTATCGTACTGATATTTCCAGCCAGAATCCATAACGGCATATGAAGATGATGGCAAACCATTACGGAATGCGATAACGTCTTCAGTTTCTTTGCCAGCATAGCTATTGTTATTAACAACATCAGCACGCTCTGGAGACAATACAACGATACAATCTTTACGAGACTCAGCAATATTGCTGATCAAGTGTGTCGCTAGTGTAGTGTCAGCACTGCCGCCGAGTAGGAAAGAAACATCAACATCTTCAGCAGACTTAAATAAGTCATAGCCGTTGATTTTGTTTGCTTCAGTCAAGTCGCCGCCGCCAGTACCACCAGCAAGATCCACGTTAGTTACAATAACGGTTTCAGTGGCGAAGTTAGTAGACTTCGCAGCACCAGAACCGTTATATGCTGCGCCACCGATGCTGAGATAAGCAGACTGCTGGTTGATAACATTTAACCAGTAGTTGCCAGCACCTTGTTCAGTCTTAGCATCAACAGCAAGCGAAACGCTCGAATATGTTTCTAGAACTGATCCAGCAACGCCAGTAAATGCGCCTTCAGCGTCAATTACAACAACGTGTACTTCATCGTCTTGACCACCAGATGCAAGAGCATCAGCAGTTGTAACAGGAGCATCGTCAAACAGACCGTAGTATTCCCACTTACGATTCAATGACTTCTCAGTAGCACCAACTGCAATTGTAGGAGCATCATATGGCTTGTTCAGAGTGATTACAGTATCAGAACCAGACGCAGCGAATGATTTTACTGTGCGAGTCAATTCAGTGTTATTTGGACCAATAACGATTGTATCACCGACTTGTAAAACGTCACTAATGTCATCATCACCAGTAACAAGGATTGTACTAGCACCACGTGTTGCGCTGTAAGTTACATTAGTGTTTGATTCCCATGCTCTTGCTCCAGCACAGACAGATACTTTGATCGAATTACCCAATTCACCAGCATACTTAGCATAAAATGTTTCAGCAGCAGGGATTGTTGAGTCTTCGTTTTTAATTAGTGCGGCGTTACCAGCTGTTCCAGCAGCATTTTTGGCATCTGTATGAACAACACGAACTACGTTCAGTGCGTTTCCATATGCTAAAAAGTTGGCTGCGGTGAAAAAATCTGTCGCATTGTTTGAGTTTGGTTTTTGGAATATGCTTACGAGACGATCTTCGCTGTCGACCAGAACACGCTGATCAGCTGGACCCCAACGAAATGCACCAGCAATCGCACCTTCAGTGGTGGATACAGCAGGGACAACCGTTGTAAGATCAATCTCACTTACATTAACTCCAGGACTTACTTGGAATGGCATTGTTATTCTCCTTTGAAGAGTTTTAATTTTTCAATTCAGACTTGATATTTATAAAAACTCAAAGTTTAGTAATTATTGAAGTTCCCGTGTGTGACATAACTATCTATGTCGAACGCTTCTGATTGCGGGTGGACTACAACGTTTTCATCGGGCATGCCATCATCGTGAAATCCGAACGGCAGCATACTCTCCATCATCTCTTTATTAGACTTTTCTCTCAGCTGCATTACAGTACTGATGTCTGTCATATCTTTAAAATATGCTTGATCGCTTAACCAAGCAAATAAAACGAGACACATAACAAGATCGTCATGCGCCCCTGATTCAGCTTCATACGAGTTTCTCTTTCTCGAAAAAGTTGACAATTCTTTTATGGTTTGGAAGTCATTGAGTATCAGTTGTTCTTGTTCGATCAACAACTTCAGGATTGAACAACCTACAGCCTTAACGCTCTTTGTTGTCCGTATACCCTTGTCACAACGCTTACCAAAACCAGTAGAAATTCTTTTACCAGAGCGTCCTGCGCTTTCGGTGTATAGAATGTTCTCATACTCATACTCATAATGTACCAATTCAGCAACCTGTTCTCCAATGTCGTTTATTTCGACAAGAACGGTTGCTTCATTATATCTTTTACCAGTTCTATATATTACTTCTGCATATTCAGCAGGAGTGATAAAGTTATCTCTATACACACAGACCTGCTCGTATGGCATTTTTGTGATGTCTATTATCTGGAACGCAGAGTAATCAAGTCCCTTTCCTCTAGATACATCAACGATACATGCGTATTGATGTTCTGGTTCAGGCTTCTTATACATTGAGATACCGCTTCCCTCAATGATAGGCTCTTGGTGCACCAACGTCTTTAGCTTACTTCCCTCAATTAATGTCCCCGAACTCCCCAGAAACTGACATTCATATTCTTGAGCAAACTTCTCCTGATCATAATCCATAGCCTGCAACGTTTCTTCTTTCCACGCAGCGTCACGTCCAGGAACATCATCCCAATTAACTTTAACAAACTGATACCCATTTGTGCCTTTACTCGCACCCTCACAGGTCTTGTAAAAATGGTTCAATCCATTTGGTGTAGATGTCAATAGTATCTTGGTCGTATTACCTGATGATATTGTTGGAAACACTGAAGCAAAGAACTCATCCCAGTTCTCTACGAATGCAGTCTCATCAATATACAAGAATGATACAGACTTACCACGAATAGCGGATGAGGATGTCGCCGCAGCAATGATCTTACAACCATTCTCAAAAGTAACCGAACCCTTGTTCCACTCAACAACACCCTGTTGCATCCATTGCGGTAATGCTTCATATGCTATCTTGATTCGATCTAGAATCTCACGAGCAGCGTCACCTTTGTTTGCTAATAATGCAACAGTCTTATGTTCGTTGAATAGTATGAACTGTAAGATAACCGCAACCGCAGTTGTTGTCTTACCAGCCTGTCGTGATGTTACTACAGCCGCTCTACGATTATTGGTTATCTTGTCAATAATCTCGCGCTGATAATCATACAGGCGCATTGGTATTAAGCCGTGATCTACATGAACAATCTGTATGTAGTTCTCAGCAAAATAGATCGGATCTCTAGCGCATTTCACATATTCTGCGACTTGCTCTTGAGTCCAATTGATTTGAACGCCCTTCTTTTTTAGAAGAGCATTGCCATTATATGTATCAGCCAATTACGTCAACAACTCGAATAATCTTACATCTATATTCATACATTTTTATCATCACCATTAATTAGTTTTTGGAGATCCGCAGTGCTGCCGACATACAATGTGTTGTTGGTCACGCCAGCTGAGGGGTCTTTTGTTTCTTCTTCACGTAAAATTTTGACTTTCTTCTGTATATCGAGCAAGTCTTTATTCGCCTCAACTAAGGTCTTCGTTAGCTGAGAGACCACCTCGAACGCCCGAGGATGCTCACTCGCCTTCGCAAGCTCTAATAGGTTATCTAAGGCAAAGGTTCCTTTCTCTATAACATCATAGAGATTATCTCTTGCATAATGGTAGTCTTCGGAGATGTCATCTGGGAGAGACTTAGCCTTTTCTTCAAAGTTGGCTCTCCTTAATGAGTGGGTGGGCGCATCATCTACTAGCTCTGATTCTACGTCAAATATCTCATTCAAATTATCTGTAACATTATTTTTCATATCAATTATCTTTTTTAACTACTGAAAAAATCTTCTTTATCAAACGCAAACCCAAAGTTGTTGTCTGAAGTTATTGTAGATGTCGCAACACTAGCAGAGGAGTTTGCTGTCGGAGTGCCGTCAGGCAGTAATCCAGGAGTCAATGTCGTTCTGCTCTGAGGATCTACAGCTGGGTTTGGAACAAACGTTTCAGAGGGTATTCCAATGTCAACGATTGATCTCTTAATAACACCCTTAGTGTTTACTGGACCGAAAATATAACCCTTGACTGTGAAGTTAAAAGAGTATATAATAGCTCTGCGTGTTTGATAATCTGCTTCATATGAGTCTTCTATTGACATGCCTTGTAGTACAGTTGGTATGTCATAATAGTGTCCTGTCTCTGGAACCAACTTAACACTATGTGTGAACTCAGGTCTGAAGTAAGGAAGTATCTGCTCAACTACTTGTACAGCATCTTCGTTATTCGCAAACATCCCATATAACGTTATATTTATATCATACGGAACAGGTGTGAATTGTGATGACATCGCCTGATTGTTTGTTCCAACACTAGTGTTTCTCTGTAGCTTATTCAGCCCACGATTAGCACTGTATGACATATCAGTTATCTCAAACGAAAGTCTAGGAAGTTGTGTTGCCACTTTCCTATCTAAGTTTGGATCTTGATTCAGCCTTGCTAGAAACTTTTCTTTTGGACCATATGCAATAGGAACGCGAATTGCTTGTGTAGCATTTCCATCGTTATCTTTACGCACAATATCAATATCATTAAACATTCTTCCGAACATAATGATGTATTTTCGTAGTGCGCCGTGATCGTAGTGTGATCCGAACATTACCAGCTACCCCCTTCACTAAATGGATTCATTTCGCTGAAGTCAAGGAAGTCGTCAGATTCTGTGTTGAAGAGATCATTGGTGGCAGCTTTGTCAGTATTCTCGATAGCATAACTCTCATCGACAATACTCTCACCAGACTCAAGAACAAGATTGTCTCCGTCCTCAGCAAGTATCTGGGTATCCATCATATCACCAGAGTATGCGTCTTCAATACCGTCAATCGCAGGAATGCCAGTGTTAAGTCTCTCGTGGCTGTATTCGAAGAGTTCACAACGCAAGTCGTATGTTTGCAGAGAACCCATCTGATAGAATACAGACTCATGCTCAACAAACTTCACTTCAAATATCTTATTATTCAGAGGGAAGTATATTAGATCTCCTTCTGATGGTCTGCCGATAGTGTTTGTTGTATTCTCAAGCGGTATCTCTTCATCGAAACGTTTGCGCGCAACAGTAAGAACCATCTCATCGCGGATCTCGATATTGAACTTTGAGAGGAAATCACCCTCGCCTTCAAACCCATCAACAGACTTGATATACATCTCAACAATATGTGCGTTGGTCACATCACTGCCATTTACTGTATTAAATTTAGACAGTATGTCTTCGCCAAATAACTTATCTTCGGCAATAAGTTTTCTTGGCATGTAGTAACAGTCAATTCCATAGATCTTTATTGATTCAATGATCAAATTCTCTATTAGATTTTGTTCGCCACTAAAATCTTGATTGTTGAAATATAAGTTTGTCGCCATAATGTTAGCCTATCATGTCCATTGCTGGCATTGAGAATTTCTTCTGAACTTCTTCTTCTAACTTAATTATTTCTTCGTTAGCTTCTTGCCAGATAGTCTGACCGTTGAATGTTATTCCTCCTGGAAGTTGCATTCCTTCAAACTTCTTCATATTCTCGCCCCACTGTCGCTTAATTAAAGCTGTAGCGTATTGACGCAACCACCAATCACCCCAAACAGAAGTGTATGTGTCTGGATCCAATATTTTGTAGCACTCGATGATTATATACTCACCGACCGACACTTGTTTCCAGTCCATATCAATCTGCAGTCTATCAGTATGTCTACTGAACCTGATTGGCTTTTTGCCCACAAATAGTTCTTCAAGCAGAGCAATCCTTTCCATTGAAGAAACATAGTTTTGGACTTTGGCGTGAGACCAATCATAAACGTCATTCAACGTCATCTGATATCTCATATTGAATATGTTGTTGGTGTTCAGACCATTACCGATAGGGAATATGTTGATAACACCCATGATGGTCTGAGGGATAGCAAGATATTCGTTAGATATATCATCTGCTGTCAATTGGTGTTTGAGGAATGTTCTCTCTGTGCCGTCATAATGATAGTCTTGATAGAATACAAGAGCGTCATCAACGCGATCATCCAGCTGCATTTCATCAACGTTGATCTCTACGACAGGTGCGCCAAGTCTGCGCAAGCAATATTTTTTGAATTCTGTTCTTGTTGTCGGTGTCGCCATGTTTAATAGTCTCGAAGTCTAGAATAATCAAGACTATTTATAAGAAACGGAACTACTCTGGATGGCGGTCTTCTACTTCTACAAAATTGCCATCTTCGTCTATAATATATGGTGTAGGAGCCGCAACTGCATTTTCTATAATATAGTCTCTGTAACTGTCTCTAAATTGTTCTGTCCAATTTTCAGCTCGGTGTGCAGAAACTGCATCATACACGACCTGCAAGCCCCGACACCGCTCAAGGTTCCACTCGATTAAGTCATCAGTCAATGGTGCGAATATTATAGCTTCTGCTACAGAGGAAAAGCAATCATATTCCGTTTCGAATGTGATACTCAGTTGCTTGAATTGATCGTCGAGAACTTCAGAAGATGTGATGGTGCACGATATCGGTATCATGGCTCTATATACCTCATTACTGAAATTTGGTTGTCTGTAGAAATTGGAGGATATATTTGTGTCTGTCCATAACCCCCGAAGTATGTGTTTGGCGGCTTTTGGTCACGATATGCATATGTCGTGTAAGTGCCAGCAGCTGTGCCCCACAGTTTGGGATTAGATTTGTCATGTATAGACTGTACACTCATCCTACACCCACCACTGTACTGTAGCCATTGATTAGTGCCAGAAAACTGGTGCGCCTTTACGTTGGGAGTTGTCCTACTGGAGATCAATCTTGCGAGACCAGAAGGTGTACTCCTGCCTTCTCGCCATTGCTGCGATGAACCAGACTGATGATCAGATGCTGTCATATGCAATACAATATCACCATATTTGCATGGATATGAAAGAACATCCCTATAACCATAAGACTCATCTGAAAAGACGGTAGGTCTGTTTCCGTTTCTTAGATAGTGTCCACCCGACCCAGTCAAGTCTGCAGGTTCCCATTTTCCTGGAAGAACCAAAAGGCTAGATGAATTCCACCAATTGGGATCCAGATCCTTATGCTGCGACTTAACGCGAGCAAGATCAGAATATGGGATGTCTAAGTGGATATAACTAAACTCGCTGTGCCCCATCTCGTCCATATTATTGGAGCCAATGTCATATTGTCTTTCGGGGTTCTGAGCATATATACCAAGACTTCTATCCGCATACCACCCTTGCATAGAGATTAGTTTTGTTGCTTCATCGCTGCCACCTAGAGTGAAGTCTGTAAGTCCCGCAAGATAGTCACCAGCTGAAAGTCTGTCAAGCTCGAGATTATTATTAATGTGCGAGACGAATTCATTGATTTTTAATTGAGTCAGAACATTTGAAGAGGTAGAAGTCTCGCCACTTGGACGCAATCTAGCGTGATGGAATACAAGAGTGGTGTGTTTAGTATTTCTTGTCTTTTCGTGGTGGTGTCGATATCCCGAAGAACCTAGAGTAGATGGGCTTGATGTACCCTTTCGAATTCCAAAGTTATAAGTTGTGATTGGGCGTCTGGTCGGTTCATTCACTAAATTCTGACCCTTGAAATCAAGGTCATCATCTATCGCACCCACAACATCGAAGATACCATCATATGGATCTGCAACAAAGTCATTCCTAGCACGTTCTTGGCTGGTGAAATTATTCGCTGCGAGATAACCCATCAATGACGGGATCTCCCATTGTTTGAGATTCTTCCCTTTATTTCTGAAGTCTGAGAACTTTATCGTGTTTCCATGTGTAGGTATTTCGTGCGTTGACTCTATCGCAAAGAACACATTGTTCGCTTCACCGCGAGGGACATCCATTTTTTGCATAAACTTTTCGGACGTATCCTCGACTACACCACCATCGATAACCATTCCTGGAGCTATATCTTGATAAGTTGCAATTTTCTCCTTCAAGAAATAATTTGCATCAACCACACCATTAGCATGGTTTGTTATATCATACAACCCGCCGCTTGTGTAGTGAGAAACCTCGGTAGTGTCTGCTAATCCTCTAGAAAACGCGCCTCTAAAATCGCCATAAAAACCATTTTCAGGCTGGCCAGCACCAGCAGGATGCGTAGTCTTACCAACGGTCAAGCCATTTTGATAGTCGCGCAGAATAGTCGCGTATTTACTTCCTTCTGGTTTAGACGCATCGTACCTGAGAATGAACCGCGATTCACTAAAGGTATTAGTATCATATTTGTCTGACGCAAAACTTGCATCAGACGTCAATCCTCTATAAAAGCCACTTAGATATGCTTGGGAATGAGTTTGGTTGGTGTGTTGGGTGTAATTATTAGCGAAGCCGAACTCATCTAAAAGACCATTATGGTATTCAAACGAATTATCTGAGTTGGTGTTGGCCACAGTAACCGTTTTCTTAAATCGGATACTCTTGTGACTTGATGATGATGGAAATATCGGCATTATTATTTTCCTATCTTATTCTTCTTGCAGCCAAGGCAAATCTCTAGCTACTGGTGCGCTTTGCTTCATTTCAATGATACCATCGACCATAGCCTTGATTCTATTAGCGTCTTCTTCAGATATATTCTGTTCTATCCACCCAACCACAGTAGCTGCTTCTAAAGAATCAAAGGCTATGGTTGTTTCTGTGATAGATGGGTCGATCTCAGTATTGTAGGCGATATGCGCTACTGTACCGTCATCAGCAGTAGCTACATATCTCCAGTTTATGTTACAGACCAAACCCGCTGTATCATCAACAGTTTTAGTGTCAAGATAAGTAATGTCGTAATAGTATTCGGTTGCCATGTAATTTCCTGCGATTAATTATATTCTAAGTTATGAACTATTTATAAGGAATACACTTCCTATATTTTGATTTTTTGCTTTTTCATCTTTGTTGCTGGTATAGACCCGCTTTGTATGCACTTCTCCATTAAAGATTCCTGAGTAGAGTTTGATGGGTGTTTCACAAACATTCTATCACCAGCATCATTGTATGCGACCCAAACATATTCACCAACCACCCCATATACTTCTGCTGAATATTCTACTGGATAATCGACTTCTAATTCTGGAAGATAAAATGACTTAGCGAGTACACCCTCCCTTTCCATATCACTAACCTTTGCATTGTATGCGTACATCCAATTGAAATTATTAGAACCAAACCCAGAAACATTACAAACAACTCCTGGGATACTATTATCATATATGTATGTTGGTGTCAATTCATCTGTACATACCATGTCAAGCCTGCCGTGATATGCTTCATTCTTGAGTGTTAGGTATTGAATCGTATCTTCCCCTATAAGAATATCCTCAATGAATGGAACCTTTGCAGCCTTTCTTGAGTACCACGTCACCCTGCAATGTGCTTCAGTCTTCTCCGAATACAGTGCTTGCTTTCTATAGTATTTCTTTTGCTCAACTATCTCTCTATATGAAACTGATTTACTGGGCAACACTGAGTCTAGATGATCTGTGTTTTGTATGAGATGGTCAGACGGTCTGGTGAATGGGAATTGAGGTTTGACATACAGGTCTTCTTCTGTTAGTGAATCAACGCCACCTTCCTCAACTTTCCTGCGAATCAAATCGTGTTTTTTAGCGTCAACAACCAAAGCAACTTGATTGTATAAACAAATACAATCTGGGGGCGATTCTGTATTGGATATATGTTTGTACATCCATACGCCATGCGGTGTTAAGTAGTCGTCGCCGTCAATCAAAACAAAGTGATCGTCATCCTTACTGAGGAATATGTCTAGAACACTATTCTTTCCCTTTCCAGCAGATCCATTAGACTCTGTTATGTAGTATTCTATGCCCTCAGCCTCACACCACTCCGATGCACTTTCGACATAGGTTTTATTTAGACTGTTTATGACTACAACAAGATCTTCCTTTTCGATCCCACTAGCGTTGGGATCAACGTGTCTTTTGAGTCTATCTAATCTCCTAGTTGTGAGGACATAAAATTTAAACTTAGCCATTAATTCATGTCACCTTGGTATCTTGATGTCCACATAGTTAAGCTGTACTTGACACCTTTTTGGAGTTCCATACACTCATGTCCGTGTGTCACCATTCCAGGAAATAGTATGCAGCGACCGACAGCAATATCTTTATTCGATATATTTTGTCTGTGGAACAATAGATCAGCGCCTTCATAGTCGTCATTCAATTTTACTGACCCTGTAACCAAACTTGCGTCTGTGTGGTGGCTCAAGCTAGTCTGTGTGTCCATAGCATACCGCATAACAAAGGCATCACGCAAGCCATACATCTGCATCGGACGCCAATATTGTTCAATAATCGGATAGAGATTTTTCTCCCAATGCCTTTCTAGTGTTTGGAACATACCAAGTTCTTTCATGCGTATTTCTTGTGCTGGAAATTTGTCTCCAGGAAGTGGTTCCCATGCGCCATTTCTATCAGCGACATCAATTAAATCTTCACACTGCGTTTGTGTCATAAAGTCACAAACCAGCATATCCGTGTCTATAATGTCAACATGCTTGAATGCAGGCAAGTATAGCATTGGAGTGACTTGCTTCACCGATCGCACCATACCATCAAAATGTGTCTTAGCCTCGTTTCCTCCATTACCATGATAGATACATGAATATGCGTTGGTTATAGGATTGAAGACTTTCTTCTGATCATACTCGAAATATGTATCTGTGTCATGTGTCTGGAAGATATAACACTCATTATCAAGAGCAATGTCATATTTGCCAGACAGAAACGCTTTTTGGTAGAAGAGCTGATCATCTTCATACTCAGCAATCTCGCTATCTGCGACAATACGCTTCAATTCGTCAACGCGACCGATGAACGTTCCGCTGTTCAAGTATTTGTATTTCGTGTCGCACTGCGGAAACTTATCCGCAAGGCTCTTATCTGGCCAAATGTATTGTTCTGCTGAGAATACAACTTTCTTCTTGAACCCAAGGTATCGTCTTGTTATTTCTTGGATGTCTGCATTGTAAATAACATCATATGCGTCTGTGAACAAAACAACATCACTATCAGGCAGTGTGTTGAGATACTCACGAAATATAGTCACCTTGTGCCCACCACCTGCTCCTGACATGTCAGTGCCTTTCCACTCAACATTGGTTCCTAGATTTTTAGGGTATACGCTATGCAACGCTGCGCTATCATTTAGCGGGATACACTTCTTACGATCAGTCCCTATTGTGACGGGATGGGTTTTAAAATCAACGAACCAGCCGCTGTCTTCTTCCTTCTCAATATCGGTATGTAATACCGTTCTACATTCTTGCTTCACAACATCTGTTTTCAGCGCCACAGCATTCAGATCCACTAATCTGGAGCAGAGATAATCGTCTGTTGGTATGATGTCGTGCATGAATTTAGCGTCAGAAAGAACCTTTGCTGTTTCTGGAGTGATCACATACGCATGAGCATTATATGGATGATTCGGGACAACCAACTTACTGTCAATAGATTTTGCTAGATCAGGAGTTTGTTCGATGTGTCCTAAGAATATGATACCGTAACTATTCGTCAGGTCTTCTACATATTCTTCATCATATCCATCAAGAAAGACTGCATCATCTTCTAATACTAGAACAGGCTCGCCTAGTTTGATGCAGGACAACCACGCTTCTCTGTGCGATAAGAAACAGCCAACTTCACCGTGGTTTATTGTTCTGTTGAAGAATGGATCCCGCCAACCAGACTTGGTCGACATATTGAATTGTTTGAGTGTTTGATGAGTGACTTCCTTTCCGTCTATAGCTTGAATCCACGAGACATCACCTATATGACTATTCTTATCTAGAAAGTTTATTTTGCGGTCTGCTCTCCGATCAAGATTGATCACCAACTTCTTCATTCTCTACCCCATAATAATTGTGTGTATCAGTTTTGTATTATATTTAGGAGCGGTCGTAGAATTACATTACCTGATGAATGTGTGCAGACTATTCAAAGCTGTCAACAATTCCCCTGCTTCAAATTTATTATCATCAATTGGTGTGTTATCTCTGTGTGTTATAGATATTTTTGGATACTCTGTAAACTCGGGGAAGAGTGTTTGTGATTCACTTTCAGTGAAATCTGCGCCCAAATTAAGAACAGTAACATCAAACTTGTACAACGACCAAGGATATTTTCTATCAACAAGCCAATTGTCTACAGTTGCGGACGCAGAATCAACACCAGTTGAGTTGGCATCGCTATATATTTTTATCTTTATTTCACTCATTATGTTCTCTGAATTAGTCGTGGAATGTTACATATGGTGCAAATACTTGCAGACCGCCACTCAGTACTGAAGGGTTGGCAGGATCGTGCAGGTCATTGTCACCTTCATGCATGTACGAGCAGTTTTCCGCAAAGTACATGGCGAAGCCTAGTTTCCTGCTAGTTCCTGTCTCTAGCGTGATTGTCGCTTCAATGTCTGTCCATTGCTCAATGTTGTCTTGATCTATTAGTAGTGATTCAGTAGCGGTGGTTGTGGTTTGGTTGGTGTAGAATGGCGCATTTGTACTAGTCGATTGAGGGGTGTTTGACATTCCTGTCCAATTATACTTTCCAGGATCTCCAGTCAAATCACCTGTCGGAAGAGTGTAAGATGCGTCAGTGTGTTTAATTCTGATGTAGTGCACCTTTTTATCTAGCCCAGTCGCATTCTCAGACCAAACATAAAAGCCTGCAAAATTCAATTCTCTCAGTTTATCTCCCGCAGGAATTCGCACTTTAGCTCCGAACTTAGCGGTTGTCTTGCCGTCTGGAATTGTCAGAGTCTGGAACCACTCCGTAACATTAGTCCACAATCCGACATTAGTCATAGCAGTGCTGCTGTCGATCGTGGATAATGTTGTGTGCGTAACCATCCTTGTCTTCGTTAAATTAGTGTATTTTCCGTTTTGAGAAGCACCTCTATCCGCATCATTGTTGGTGAAACTGCCTGTCGCCGAACCTGCGAACAGAGTGGCAGAACCATATATTATCAGAGGGTTTGGTATATCAATGCCTTCACCAAAATCTGTAACCGTATATCCAGGATTGTCCGTTATCTGCAGATTGCCCATGTATGTGTAATACTGATTGGTTGCGATTATTAGCGGTGAGTAATGTCTCCATGCGGGAACAGATGTATTGACGCCATTACTGATGGTGGTTGATGTGGTGGCGTTGACAAGCCTGTTGACACCGTTGTAATTAAACCCTACAGGATAAAAGCTGCCATGTGCCCAGAGAGGATTCTCTAGTACATTATCTGCGCTAGATACTGGAGGCACAAGGTTGTTTGGGGCAGTTGATACAACTGCGCTACTAAACATTATTGTATGCCTGAACCGAAACAGCTATATACGTTTTCTGCTGTACACACAATCTCAATAATTCCACCTTTTTGAATAGCTATTGAAGCTGCCGTGAGAGGACTTGCTCCCAACACCAACCTGCTAAAAACGCTATTTGTATTTCTGCTGATCGTTACTGTTGATGTTCCTGCATTGACTAATGTGTAAGTGACACCCACATCAGCAGCTGGACAATCATCTAATGTCCATGCACTAGCGGTTGCGCCATTGTATACAAGTTTTCTTCCGCTGTGCGTAGCCTTATTAATGCTGGCCACTGTGCCACTACCAATAATAAGGGCAAGTTGACTGCCTTGAAATGAGTCGCCAGTAATAGCTCCTGCTGTAAGAGCACCAGTGCCAATGTCTATACTAGTAAACCCAGAAGTAATAGAACCAGAATTAAGCGCACCAGTTGTAACGATATTACTAGAACCTGCGAATGTGCTTATCGCAGAATTCTCAACATTGTCCAAAGATAAGTCTGATTTCAATTCAGCATAAGTTCTGCCTTTGACATTAGTGGTGCCCATCAATAAGACATCATTAGTTACTAGAGCTTCTTCAGATTTTAATGCGTTACCGCTCGCTTTACCGAAAGTAAGAGCGCCTTGAGCGCCGATATCAGATAATACTTGAGCATCAGTTCGACTAACAAGACCTTCGGATGTGAATTGGGCAAACTCCCCACTAACAGGAGTGCCATCAGCCACAAGACTATTTGTATCGGCTATGCCGAAAGTAAGGGCGTTCTGTTTCCCATTCCAAGTATCTGCGCTAGAGATATATGTGTCTGTGATTGCTGTGCCATTCCACACACCAGTTCCAATAGTGCCAACACTTGTCAGTGACGAAGCAAGCACAGTAGAACCTAGAGTTGTTTGGTTCAACACTTCATTAGCATTGATTCTAAATGTTTTTGCAGAAGCTAATTCTAAATGCTCTGAAGATGTCCATGAATCAGTTGAGTCGACCCAGTTAAGTGTCTTATCAGTTGTGCCTTTAAGAGTTATGCCGCCACCATCAGCAGTGGTGTCTGTCGGTGTGGCTACGCTCCCGAGAACAATGTTCTTATCATCAACACTTAATGTTGTGGAGTTGATTACAGTTTCTGTACCATTTACTGTAAGATCGCCAGTTACGACTAGATCTCCCGATACCGATGCGTCGCCGTTTACTGCGAGGTCTGTAAGATCTAATGCATTTTCAGTTCCCCCCACCCCTATAGTAACAGTTCCAGGTTCTAGTACCATTACATTTTTTGGGTTTGGAGTATCTATTGACCAATTGGTAGCACCAGCTTTCGTGACCTCAAAAACCATTTGGCCAGCTATAGCTGATTCAGTACAGTTAGTAAACTTGCTAAAGATTCTGCCAGATGGCTTATATGATTCGACGTTGGAATTGTCAGTATCAATAGCAACGCCGTAAAAGGGAATTACTCCCGTAAACTCTGTGGAAGATGTAGTCAGCCCGCTTGCAATGGTTTTTGAATTAAAGAAATTAAGGTATGGCGATGCCCCGTTAATTATATTGGATTGAGCAGCCTGCACAACATTAACGTTGATACTTTCGCCAGCAAACTCAGTAGATGTGGCAGAAGACCCAACAGTTGTTAGATGTGTTAGAGAAGCATTTACAGCAAACGATGCATGGTCTGCCGTTTCTGCGGTGGTGTTTGCAACAAATGTCAGACCTGTGTTTGCGAGAATATATGTCGGTGGTCTGGTCCAAAAACCTGCTTTATTTAATACTAGCTCTGGGTCTTCTCCAGCAGCACCACCAAGGTTTGCAAATGCTGCGCCAGTAGATAAGCTGAATACTGTTGTATTCAGGTCTAGCCCAGTTCCTGCTGTATATTCTGTATTGTTATCGGAAGGAGCAACCCAAGAGCCATCCTTTGCTAATAATAAAGATTCATCATCGCCCGATGCACCACCAAGGTTTGTAAGTGCCGCATTGATACCAAGTGTGATTGTATCATTAAGGGCAACATTGGATGAGGCAATAACGTTGATGCCAGTACCGCCAGAATACTGCTTAACTGAATGCCAACCACCATCCTTTCTCAAGAAAGTGTGGAATAGAGGCTTGTCAGTCGTTTCTGGGTCCAAACCGCTGTAGTCAGTTCCATCACCACCAAGGTTTGTAAGTGATGCGCCAGTAGATAAGCTGAACTCAGTTCCATCTAATGTAAGACCAGTACCGCTAGTGTATGTTGTGTCTACAGGAGTAGACCACGCACCATCATTGCGCAAGAATGTTGTTGTGCTGCTGCCGCCTGTCAAATTACTTAGCGCAGCTCCGTCAGATAATGAGATAGTATTTGTGTCGAGATCTATCCCTGTTCCAGCAATTAGAGCAGTTTTTGATATTGATATTGCAGCGTCTGATTTGATATCAGCATTAATAATTGAATCGGAAGATATTGATGAAACACCACCAGCAGTGAATGTCACATCTCCAGTGATAGATTTATTATCCCAAGTATCAGTTCCATCATATATTAAGAATTGTCCAGCAACTGGGCTGGCAATGCTGGTGTCATTCAGTGAACTTATAGAGGATGTCGCATCTACATAAGCCTTTACAGACTGTGATGTAGGGACATTAGTTGCTGTTGCTGTTCCGAAACTATCATCATCGATGAAGTCTGTTATTGTTAAAGCGCCTGTCCCACTAAATCCATCGGCTTCTACTGTTCCTGCTACATCAACATCTGCTGTAATGAGAACATTGTCCGTATCAACCCTTTTGATCGTCGCATCATCAATCCACTTACTTGTAGCATTATCATACACTAGCAGAGAACCGTCGACAGGATTGGTGATATTAACCTCATCAATATAGTCGATTGCACCAGCTCGCGTAACTTCTTGAGTTACTGTCACTTGTCCTTGAACTAATCTTGTGCGCTTATCAGCACCAGATGTGATCTCAACATCATAGACATATCTTCCAGCTTCTAATGAAGAAGTGACAGACCGTGCCAACTCAATTGTGACCTCACCAGAAGTGCGCAACCCAAACCCTGCGGTAAATGGGGTTGCTGTTGAAGAATCATATGTTTTTCGGATCTGTCCCGCAACTGTGTATCCGCTTAGATCGATGATAGATCCTGTCGATGTTTTCGCGATAATAGTTTCGGAGAAATCCGTACCTTGATCGACCTGTATGTTGAGCTTTTGAACTGACATCTATTTGTTTCCTAGTTCTTCGATCATTTTTCTGAGTTCTTGATTTTCTTCTTTCAGTTCTTTTATCGCCTCAATGAATAGGGCAGATAACTGAGCATAATCAACTGTCTTATATTCTGTGGCGTTCACAATGTCATCGCCCGCTCGTGTTGTTACAGCTGACGGTAAGACTTTTTCTAAACTCTGCGCTATAACACCAGCACTGTCTTTACCACCATTGGTGTAGTTGAATGTTACACCATCAAGCGATTGCAACTTTTCAACTGCGTTATCAACAACTTCTATATTTTCTTTCAATCTCTCATCAGAAACAGAAGCACCACCAAAGGCGATAATATCACCCTTAACTGCAAAATCACCAGCGGTGTTCAACGAACCCACTAGGCTGCTGCTGACGTAATGGAGAAGACCAGATGTCGAATGTGCAGTAAAGGTGCTGGAGTTGCCGTTATAGGCTAACGCGGTGGAAGCAACTCTTTGGTCTGCAAGATTGATTGTGGAAATGTTCGTGGTAGATATCTGAAGCCCACTAGACGAAGCCAAGAAGCCAAACCCATTAGTAGATTCATCCCAGAATACAATTCTATCAGCATTAGGGTCTGCTAACGAAAGAAGTCCTGGAGCACCTTTAGTGCCTTTCATGCCCTTAGAGCCTTTAGCGCCTCCAGCGCCTTTAGTGCCTTTCATGCCCTTAGTGCCTTTAGCGCCTTTAGTGCCTTTAGCCCCTTTAGTGCCTTTAACGCCTTCAGCACCTTTAGTGCCTTTAGCCCCTTTAGTGCCTTTAGCCCCTTTAGTGCCTTCAGCACCTTTAGTGCCTTTAGCCCCTTTAGTGCCTTTAACGCCTTTCTGACCTAAATCGCCAGTACGGGCGAATGTCACGATAACATCTTCATCAGCACTGAACGAAGTCGCCGAGCCAGCTACATGTGCGCAGTTTACTGTGAAGTGGGCAGCGTTTTCATTAATGCCAGTAATTGTGAAGATAGCAAAATCAGAAGCATCTTGTTTATTTGAAATTCTAAAATGACCTTTTAAGGCAGAAGTAGAATCGTCAATAGTTCGTAAGAATGATTGTATGTCTGTGCTATTGTCATCTGAATCAGCAATAAACATTTTGTTTGCATCTGCTGGTGTCGAATTATTTAACCTTAGCCCGCCTGTTCCTGGATCCGCATTACCAGTAGCAGTTTTGAAAGTGTAGTCAAAAGTAGCACCGCCAAAGTTTCCTTCACTACCTTTAGCGCCTTCAGCACCTTTAGTGCCTTTCATGCCCTTAGTGCCTTTCATGCCCTTAGAGCCTTTAGCGCCTTTGTCACCTTTAAGACCTGTGCTATCACCAGCCCATTTACCATCACCTTTGATAACTTCGGTGTTACCCATATGCAGTGGTTGGAACAGTTTTACTTTGTCTTGGATGACCGACATTACAGCGGTTGAGGCAACCTGCTGATCACCAGTACTACCACTCGTCAACTCGAAGTCCATTGAGGCATTGGTGCCCTCAGCAGCATCAACATTAACGCTGATCCGCGCAGAGTTACCCTTTACACCCTCAGTGCCACCAGCCGTTTTATCTGGTGTTCTCGATCTGTGGTTGAATGTTACATTCGCATTACCGCCACCATCATTTGCGGTTAGTGCAATACCACCACTACCAAACCCAGCTTCAATGTATCCTGAAGTAGATATGTTATCGGATATGCCAGATACCGCACCTGTCGCACCTTTAGTGCCTTTAGCGCCTTTAGCGCCTTTATCGCCTCCAGCGCCTTTAGTACCTTTAGCGCCTTTAGTGCCTTTCATGCCCTTAGAGCCTTTAGCGCCTTTGTCACCTTTAGCGCCTTCGCCCACAAGTATAACTGCAGCAGACCATGTCACAGTAGTATCAGTTGCAGTTCCTTCAGCACTAAATGTGCCAGTACTGACATATAGATCTGATCCAGCTACTGGAGCAGGGATTGTAGCAGACCAACCATTAGGTGCAGTTAGGGTATCATTAGCGAAGTTATATGAGCCGTCATCTGCAGTTGGTGTAGCCAACGCAGTAGCACTACGCTTGTAGACCTTAGCAACAATAACACTTACACCTTGAACACCACCAGCCCCTTTAGTGCCTTTAGCGCCCTTAGTACCTTTAGCCCCTTTAGTGCCTTTAGCGCCCTTAGTGCCTTTAGCGCCCTTAGTACCTTTAGCCCCTTTAGTGCCCTGTAGAGCTGCGTTTGTGATTGTGGCTTTCTTGAGCTTACCTGTATCAGAAGCGTCTAGCACTAGAAGATAATCGCCGCCAACTACGCTATTTGTGAGATCAGTCCTGTCTGCAATAGTTCTGCCATTATCAGTTAGGATTTCGTCATAGTTGGTTCCGTCAACCGTTAGATCCCAAAGACCGCTATCACCACCCTCCTTCCATCGAATATCAACATCGGCTTGCGCACCACGATTGACCTGTAAACCAGCATCTTCAGTGGGGGTGTCACCAGCCGCAACATCACTATTCAGAGTGATCTGATTATCAGCAACATCTAAAGTTTCAGTATTGATTGTTGTTGTAGTGCCTGATACAGTAAGATTGCCAGCTACTGTCATATTCGTAGTTTGGACATCACTGAATCTTTTAGTTGAAGATCCGAGAGCAACAGAGTCATCCGTTTTAGGAATGATGCTTGATGCTAAAGAACCAGTAACTGTGATGTCGTCGCCAGTGCCATCACCAAGAGAAACAGCACCATCAAGAGATGTCGCCCCAGTGACAGTAAGCGAACCAAGCGAACTTGATGCGGTGGTAGATACCCCACCTGGAACATTTAGTTGGTTGTGGAATGTTGTATTCGCCCAAACAGTCATTGACGTGATATCGCCAGCAACGTATGCAGCCCTAAGTGCTGCATCTTGGGTAGCAGGATTAGCATCTGCATAATCAGCAGGATCATATACCACACCAAGAGTGATGTTGCTATTTGCACTCAGCGTACCATGAACATTAACGTCACTGCCCTTAATCCCTATGGTAGCATCAGCACCAAGAGTGACGTCGCCATCAACATTTAAGGTTCCGTCTAAGTCTGTATTGCCTTTAACTCCAAGCGTGTTAGACAATGTTGTTGCGCCTGTAACACCAAGAGTAGAACTTATTGCAGTCGCACCACCAGCAGTCAGAGTTGTGACCTCTGTCGCACCAGCAGTCAGAGCAGCGTCTAAGACTGTTGCACCTTTAACGCCTAGAGTTCCAATAACAGTAGCAGCACCAGATTGTAACGTTTCAAGAGTTGTGGCACCATCGACATTCAACGTACTGTCTATATCAACACCACCTTTAACCCCAAGCGCACCAATAACAGTAGCAGCACCAGATTGTAAGGTACTGTCTAGGACAGTTGCACCTTTGACACCCAACGCACCAATGACTGTAGCAGCACCAGATTGTAACGTTTCAAGAGTTGTAGCTCCATCAACATTCAGCGTACCATCTAAGTCTGTATTACCTTTGACACCCAACGCACCAATAACAGTAGCAGCACCAGATTGTAAGGTACTGTCTAGGACAGTTACACCTTTGACACCCAACGCACCAATAACAGTAGCTGCGCCAGATTGTAACGTTTCAAGAGTTGTGGCACCATCGACATTTAAGGTTCCGTCTAAGTCTGTATTGCCTTTAACTCCAAGCGCACCAATAACAGTAGCTGCGCCAGATTGTAAGGTACTGTCTACAACAGCAGCACCTTTGACACCTAATGCGCCGATAACAGTAGCTGCGCCAGATTGTAAGGTACTGTCTAAGACTGTTGCACCCTTAACTCCAAGCGCACCAATGACTGTAGCAGCACCAGATTGTAATGTTTCGAGAGTTGTGGCACCGTCAACATTTAAAGTTCCGTCTATATCAGCAGCGCCCTTAACTCCAAGCGCACCAATGACTGTAGCAGCACCAGATTGTAAGGTACTGTCTAAGACTGTTGCACCCTTAACTCCAAGCGCACCGATAACAGTAGCTGCACCAGATTGTAAGGTACTGTCTAAGACTGTCGCACCCTTAACTCCAAGCGCACCGATAACAGTAGCTGCACCAGATTGTAATGTTTCGAGAGTTGTGGCACCATCAACATTCAATGTACCATCTAAGTCTGTATTACCTTTAACGCCTAATGCACCAATGACTGTGGCGGCACCAGATTGTAATGTACTATCTAAAGTCGTAGCACCTTTAACGCCTAGAGTTCCAGTAACAGTTGTATTCTTAGCGTCTAACGCTTCAAGAGTTGTGGCACCATCGACATTCAACGTACTGTCTATATCAGCAGCGCCTTTAACGCCTAGAGTTCCAGTAACAGTTGTATTCTTAGCGTCTAACGCTTCTAGTGTTGAATCACCATCAACATTCAATGTGCCATCTAAGTCTGTATTACCTTTAACACCTAGAGTGCCAGTGATTGTAGCATCACCAGAACCTAGCGTTCCTGTGAAATTAGCATTGCCGTTTGAGTCAATAGTCGCAACAACAGCATCATCTGAGTCTACGATAACCAATTGTGATTGACCAGCAGCATCAACTAATTTTAAGTATAGGTCTGAATTACCAAGAGTCGAATCACCAGCAAGGTATATCGCAGCAATATCGTTGTTCCCACCTTCACCGCCAGTACCGCCAGAGAATAGTAAGTGTGGTGAATTGCCATCAGCACGGAATGTAGTGTTACCGCCAGCCATTGTTAAGTCGCTGTTGTTCACTTCATAGGCATGGTCGCCTTGTAAGTCTCTTAATTTGAAGTCTTGATATTGTAGTTCGTCGGTTGTTCCACCTTCTTTTATTACAAGAACCTGACCAGAAGCACCGCCACCCAAGCGAATCCTACTCACATCGCCAAGATCGACTTGCTCTGTACCAGTAGTGTTGAATGTCACATTTGCGTTGAACACAGTATTAGCGTCAACAGTGAACAACTCAACTCCAGCGCCAGTTATATGTGTGTTGGATTCTATAAGAAGCGTTCCACCATTATCACCAACTGTGTCGCCGCTTTTCAGTTTATCAGTTCTCAGCGTTGTAGAAGAGAACGTCCCCTCAACATGACCGTCTCCAGTAACTGAGCCGCCCCTATTAGCACCACCTGCTCTCGCTACGGTGACAACATTGTTGCTTATAATCGTAGAGATGAAGTTGGTGTTTAATCTCCAAGTATTAAAGCTATCGCTCAGTTGGGTATTTGATACAGGTACTGTCATTTGAAATTCTCTATTCTCTTATAGTGAGGGACTAGTATTATTTATTAGAATTGATTGAGTCGTTTTCAGATATTTGTCGTATCAATTCAATCTCTATTGTCTGTTATTTATTAGAACTTGCAGCATAGTTTTTATATCTTGCATATCACTTTTGAGACTTTCTATCTCGTCTGTCACGCGCTTGTCTTTTGCGTTTCTAACTATCTTCTCTTCATATGCTCTATTCGAAGAAACGTCATTGCAAAAGATCGCCCCAGACTCAACATCAAATGTCAAGTCAGGACGACCTCTAACAGAAACTACTTTCGATTGCACTATACAGGTCTCTTATGCGTTACACTAGTCAAGTTGTGTATTGAAGGAGTGTAATCTCTACCCTTACCATCAGGGCGAGTCAAAACAATCTTGTATTGGATATAATCAATACCAGAATATCTAGAACCATCCTTTGACTCATACGCAATAATCTTAGTATCATCAGTGTTCTCGAACAACTTATTGGTAGTGGCAAACCCAGTAGCGGCAGTCGTAGAGAAAAGTCTGAACAATTTAGTGGTGCTTGAAGTGGAGTCGCCAAGCGTTGATTGTTCAGCAGGTCTTGTGTAATAATCCTCACATTGGGTGAAGATCTTATCCTCGATAGGCTCAGGGTCATTTTCATTCCTAGCTCTAACATACACAGTAACACCACCCTCTTTCGGCATATATCCTCTAACAGCAAAGAAGAATTTCTCGCCAGCACCACCTTCAGGTCGACTAGCAGGAACAACCTGTGATATATATCGAGCAGAAGCGTCACCTGCAGGAAACTGCTCATTTCCAGGAGTAGCACTAATTCTTTCTTGCTCAACACTCACCGATGCATCGTTTATATCGACTGTTGGACCAACGCGAATGTCAGTGGTTGTCATAGTACCTTTAATGAGTAATGACTTTGTATCTCTGTTTGATGCGCTATAGATTCTTTTCTGATCTTTAGCGAAAACAACCCTTTTGTTCGGCTGGACAGAGGAGAATGCAGTATCAGTAACGCCAGCCAAAGAAGTGGTTTTCATCTGCCAATCAATCTTAGTGAATTTTGGTGTGAATATTGGAGCATTTATCGTAATAGCATCAATATCAATATTCGCAACCTCAGTGATTAATGCACCTGCGCCTCTTTCTTGTCCGCGAATATACTCAGTCGCACCAAACCCATGAGATGTAGAGCCTGTTGAATCGGAAAGACGTATTCTGCCATAATCGGTATTAAGAAACGACACTTTACCTTGTACAGTATTTGCCGTAAATGCAGACGCCACACCTATATTAACATTGTTTCTAAACAACGTGCTGTGGGTATTTGCTGTTGAAGTAGGGAAGTTACCAAACGCATCAATCTGAACAATAGTTGATGTGGTGGAAGGTTCAGAAACCACTGACCTCACAGTTCCGTCTGCCCATGTAGTTGTGTCAGTGTTTGTGTTGATGAAAGCGTCATAATCAGGCACATTCTTAGCAACCTTACTCTTCAATGCATCACCCGCCACAATTGTTACAGCAGCGTCATGTGTTATTGTCATCAAGCATGTTCCACGAACGATCTCATCTGTTTGGAATCCCGTGGTTGCTGTCGATGGACCAAATGGAGTTATGGCATTCACATTCAAGAACTCGGTGTCTGAATTATCTAACTCAAACGTTGCCACTGCTGACTTGGTGAAAGAATTTTGTCGTATGTCAAACTTCAATGCCTCATTCGGCAGTTTTGCCCAGTTATTTCCTGTAGCAGAAGAAAATAGATCACCAAGTCCAGGAACACCATACGCAGACTTATTGGTAACAACATCTGGTTGGTTTCTTACGCCTGTCCAAAGCTCATATTCATCTTTGGAATCAGTAGGAATGACAGTAAACGCATAAGCCTTTCCTGATGTCAAGAAAGGTCTTTCGTCAAAATCAAACTCTACAGGAGTAGCATTCGTCACTGTGCTTGCCGCTGCAGCGATCTCTGCTTGTGAGATAGGTTGAGATTGCGAGACTAATACGTTAGTCGGACCACCTGCTCGGTCAACTTCCCTAATCTGCAACAGAACCGACGATGATGTATCAGACGATGCCTTTGCAAAGAATAGTCTGATGTGATGGCAGAATACGCCATCAATCTTGCTTGACGGAACAATAAACACTTGTGATAGAAAATCAGGAAGTTCTTGTGGAATCTCTTTGATACTGACATTCGTCTGTGTTTTATCGGCAGACAGTTCTGAGAGAACAAGGTTTGTTATGTTCTTCTGTACGCTTTTCGGATCGAGTCCTCTTGATCTCTTAGATGGCGCAAGGTAATATTGTCCACATCGAGTTGTCGAGCCATTCTTACCAGAACTAATGCCGCTCACTATAGGCGGCTGCACATCACTAACTTCTAGTAAATGCTTCAGTCCTCTGAATTTCATGGTGCTGTCGTTTGGTAAAAAGAACTCGAAGGTCAACTTGCCTGTCGAATCAGTCATCAGGTAAGACTTGCCTTTCTTCTGACCAGCCAGCTTGGTGTATTTTGTAACATCACGCCCATCAAACCTTGGCCATACCTTGGTCGACGGCTTCAGACCAGTACATGTAACAGTGATGGGTTTATGCGCAGCTATCACATAGTCGTTAGCAGAACGTGATCGGCTGATGCCTGAAAGGTCTGAAAACTCAGCCAGCCCAGTGTAATCAATGCCAGCTTTTTTATAATCACTCAACATCCTCGTCAATGTGTTGCTATTCACGCTAGATGGGGTTTGTGTGATATGGCATATACTATGAGACAAGGTCATTCTGCCATTGAACACTTGAATGGGTGTAGTTGTCTTTTCGATAATCGGCAAACGCTTTGTGCCGAATACTTGAGACAACATAGACTTATGGAAGTTTTGTCTGAAGAGTCTTTTGAATATACTTCCTTGACGGACATTGGACAAAGAACCAGCCCTAACCTCCAAGTCAATATCTTTCATCTTCGGAATCGGTCGAATAGGTGAACTTTCCGAGATAAAATCGCCAGAACGCAAGGTGTTGTAATATCTTTCGACTGGTTTTGGATTAACAATAACAACTTCTTTAGGTGGTTCAACAGCGTCAGCTGCATCATCAACCCGCAATACTGATATTTTTAGTGCTTCAATATCAAGTTTGTTAATTTCAACTTGTTCTTTTGTTTTTTCTAGATCACCGTCCATCTCACGAAGATCTTCCATAGTATATCTTCGATTATTTTCTCGTTCAAGGTTCACTTGATAATCGTAACGACCATAATATGTTGCCGCTTCTGGAGAAAGTGATGGGTATCCAGGAATGGTTATTGTCCCCAATAACATAGCCTGTGGGTCAGCTGTCGGTGCTACAGGAGTCTCATCGGGAATACCAGTTTTAATATCAAACAGACCATTCGGACGAAGAGCCACAATATCTATGCGTGGGAGATAAACGTCAACGTCAGCTTGGAAGTTTTGGTCTGGAGTTGGCGGGTATACGCCATGTGTCCCGTGAACAGCAAACACAGATGGTGCTGCTGGGTTGGAAGGAATTCCAGTTAGATCTGCTTTTGGCTCACACGTATTGGCTTGTGCTGGACGGAAATCGACGCTGTCTCTCAGATCATATTCAGTACCATCTGAAGATACAAACAATGGAATTTCTGGTGTGGCGATCTTCGATGCGTTTGCTGCGTCAGCATCATCTACTGGATATGAGTCGACTGTGGTGAAGCCAATACCGCCAGAGGTATTTCTAGAGAACCAGCTGAACTTAGCAAGAATTCCTTTTTCGGTCGTATTAAGTGCACCCGAGGTAGCTGATGATTTCTTGACTAATCTTGAACCGCCATAAAAGCCGTCGCGTTGACCGTCATCCAGCTCAAAGTATTGGAGGGATTCAACACCGTTAGTGAGATTAACATTAGTGTCGCCCATCAACACAGATTCAAGTTTCCATGCATCAGAGACACCAAGATCCCATGGACCATCCGCTAATGCAGGATGAGAAGCTGTATCAATTTTGACATACTTGCTCTTATGTACTTCTTTGCTTTCAGGTACTGCTTCAGAACGCAAGACATCAAAGTATACTTGGACATCGAATTGTGACACAAACGTTCGCTGTAGATCAATTGCGTGAGAAGTAGATCCGCCAGTAATTGTACCTTTAAACTGTGTGTCGAAAATATGACCAGCAGGGAACTGTTGGGTGATGACACCACTTGGAGTACCATTACCTCCAGCGACCGTAATTGAGGTGGCGCTGTTGATTGCCGTGACCCTTAGTGTAGTTGTAACACCAGATGCGCATGTAAAGAAGTCGCCTACAGTTAGTTCGGCATCGAATGCAGTATTAGTACCTGTTAGAGTGCCTGTGCCGCCGCTGATAGATCCTGCGGTGATAGTTCCTGATAAGGTAACTGTCGCTGTTTCTTTGGCTACAACTATGACATTTCTTTCGTCTGGAGCTGTCAAAGCGCCTGTGTCATTCATTGTGTCTGTGCCGCCAGTAGCTGCGGCTGGGCGAGTTATTGTAACTTGACCATTCGTTCCTACGTTACCATCTGCTTCTTTTCGAGTTACATATTGCGTTTCTGCTTGAACAAGAGTCTTAACACCTTTGCTCTGAATAGGAAATACTAGTTTGGCGAAAGATGCATCTTGAACCTTAGCATTACCGTCCAGCTCAAGAACAACGTCAGCAAATGAGTGGCTTCCTGAACCCAGCGAGTCAGCAACATATAATGAGCGGACATCTTTGAATGCTTTGTCAGCCACCATTTGAATGTCAGTAATATATATTCTAAACTTGCCAGCTGATGTTCCTGATTGCCCCTCATGCCATTGCATTCCACGAATCTTAGCCGAACCGATTAAAGTGCCAGCAACAGAGTGGTCATTAAACGCAACAGTACTGATAACATTTTGAGGCGATGCGTAGAATTTCACTTCTTGTAGGTCTGTAAAGTTCCAGATGCCCATAACCTCATCACATATGAGGTAGTTACCAATACCTTGTCCAACAACAACATTTTCACGTCTAGCAAACGTATTTGCTTTTGATATGCTTTGTCTGATTTTATCAGTTGTTTCTATTCTGTAACCTTGAACATAACCTACAGATGGATCAACCTCAACAACTAATTTTGATGCATCACCTTGTTCTGTAAGACTAGCTTCGTTATCAGCCTCAGTAGAAAGATATGTGCCGCCTGTGACACCATCATTTAAATGCTCGTCTACAGTCAGGACGAATGGTTCGATAGAATAATCGCCAGATTCTTCATATGTTCTTTTGGCAAGTTCATCAGCTATCCCAGAGAATTGGCCATCGGTGTAGTTGCGTATGATGCGACCTTCTTGAATATCAAATAGCGGAATAAATCCAGTTGTTTCTGTCACGCCTGTATCTACTAATGGGCGTGTAGCGATTGTTGGAGTCAGCTTTAATCTTGACGCTCCAGGAGCAGAGAAATTCGTAGATCCTGACGCATTATCGAGAAGCGAAGAATCTTGGAATGAATCGATGATGAATTCTTTTGTCTCTAGACCAACACGTATGCTTGGGAGTGATTCATATTTGCTCGCGACTTTCGCCTGCTCGCTCACCTTGATGAAGTTGCCTTTGTGGAAAATTGTACCAGCACTAACGTGTGCGCCAGTACCAGTGCCAGCTGCAGCCGAAGCAATAGTGGTGGTGGTCGCAATAACCGCACTGTCAGAAATACGAGTGAATGTTAACTCTTCATTGTCGGCAAAAGTCTTTGTTGCGCCATCTGTTCCTGAGTTCGTATATGACACGAAAACCGTCAAGTAATCAGGCGCTGCAGTTTCAGAACCGTCAACAGCGTCAAGCAATCTTGCGGTAACACCTGATGTGGCACCACTAATAATCACATCTTCAATAGCACCAGCGGTATCGAAAAATTGTGTAAGGACAATAACAGCATTAGCGGCATTCTTGTCATTTAGTTTCACATATGACCAGACTTGAGCTTGAGCATTACACCCATCAATTACTGTTCCGTCCTTGTATACATCAACACCAAACCGTTCTATTTGATTTTGAAGGATAGATTGGATTTGTGTCAGCTCTCTCGCCTGAACTGCATATCCAGGTCTAAACAACACACGATGAAAGTTCTTAGTCTCATCGAAGTCATCGAAAAAAGGACTCTGGTTTAGGTTTGTTTCGATAGTCATTTATTTTTGCCCTTAAAAATCTAGTATTATTTTAATGTCTTCTGTTTGATCTGTAGTTCTATCAACAGTGGATATGTTTTCTGTATAAAGTATTTCACCAGAGAAAGTATTTGCTTCTGGACCAGTTATGTCTTCTATGCTCGCAATAGTAGTCGCATCACTCCCCGCTTTGAGGATAAAGTCATCTTTGACGAATGGAGTGTAATTTCCATAACTGTTAACGTTATTTAGATATAATGTATAGAACGATGTATCAGATTTAGTCTCATCATCTTTAATAAGAACGATATTCGCATTTGCTGCTTTAAGAGCATTTGCCATAGCATTATTGTTTCTGTCAACTTCACTAAGATCTGTCACAAACTCAAGCGTTCCAAGAGCAGCTTTACTTCTGTTTCTTTCATTAGTTATAGACTGACCAGCAACAAGTGGGTTGATTGGAATATCATCCGCTATACTCTCATATGATATTGATGCGCGAGTTGTAAGCCTTAAAGTTGCAGGACTATTTATGCTCTTGGCTACTACTTCTGTGCCATCTGCTAGTGCTGCATTATTCTCGTCAACTTTTAAGATAGGATCTTTGAGAACACTTACTGTTCTGAATGTAGTGCCTACAGGGATGTACCCTGCACCAGTAGCAGAAACGCCCTCAACATCTTTGAATAATACGTTCAACCCCACTTTATCACCGCCAAGCTCTCGCACAGGATCAGAGCCATGACCGCCCATAGGGGAGATGATAACGTTTGCTGTTGCGCCTGAACCGTGTGATGGGTTTGCAGTAACCAAAGCCTCTGCTTGTGTGTATTTAGTTCCGATATTGATAAGTTCGATACTTGCGACACTACCACTCAGATCATCCGCTAATCTACTGTATGCCAGCGCACCATTGCCATCTCCAATAATTGTAACAGTTGGGGATATTATGATTTTAGAATCCGAAGCAGGTATTGTGGCGAATGCAGTATTGACAGAAAGTGTTCTTGTCGAACCGTTATAGTCTGTAATCCTGCGCAGCTGCCCTGAACCAGTTCCTGATGTAACATACACGCTAGAACCATTATAGATGTCATCACCAGTATCAATTGAAACCTCTGATGATGGCGAAACCGTCAGCGTCAATGTAGTCGCAGTTGACACAGGCGCATCAAATACCTCCTCATAATCAACTCCAATAGTGTTCACTTCAATGACCTGAATTGCACCATCTACCGCAGCATTCTGAACGGCTAGAAGTCTATCAGATTCTGTTGATGTGTCGGATGCCGTTATCGTTTTAACAGGCATGTGTGTCGAAGTCATGAATTTATCAGAGTCACCTAATGAAACTGTGTACATGTATTTCCATGTATATCCATCAGAAGCAGTAAACGGGAGAGTTGAAAATCCAGTAGGCTTAACTGTAGATACTGCGCCGCTATTGTTGTTCAGACATTTGTAGATATTTAATTGGTCAGTGACAACATAGAATGGTTGTTTCGTAGGATCGTACGGATCAATAGTCGTGTGTTTGTACATGGCATAAATCGTACCACTAACCCAGTTATGTCTTGTGACAACATGGGAAACATCTGCTGGTGTAATTCTCTTCGCACCAAACATCTCGCGCTTAACTTTAAAGTGCTTGGTTGCAATGTTTCTTTCTGGTTCGCTCGGATTAGGCTCGTCAGACCACACATTACTGTTTCCGATACACGCATAGAGGATAGCAGACTTTTTCACTGATACGGTGTCAGTCTCATTCACAGCAGCGATAAATGCCTTTGCATTATTGATCGACAATTCTTTGGTTGGATATGTGTATGTTGGCATCTAACTTATTGTCCTGTTATGTAATATGCTTTAGCCGATGATATGCTCGTATTCGACCATGTCACATGCGTTGTTGCTTGCGTTGCACTCGATACTATATTTAGTGGAAGTCTATAGTACTGATTGGCAGAAACTTCCAATATAAATACGCCACCATTAATAAATTCATTCTGCATATCGCTGTTAACACCAATAATGTTTTGACTGCCGTTGGCGATCGAGAATGTGCCAGTAGCTTGAATCCGTGTTACGTTATTGGCTGTGACTACAACGTCAGCAGCAATGTCAGAACTTGATTGATATTGTCCAAACAAGTTCTGTCCCGCTGGATGTGCAAGGTCTAATACAACATCTCTATATCTTTGTAAACTTAAAGGTGTCGCTATCTCGTATGAGAATTCTTGATACTTATTGCTATCTTGTATGATTCCTCGCTTTGTAGAAACGTGACTTCTAGAGCTAGAATAATATCCTTCAGAGTTGGCTACATTCTGTAGCGTCAGATTCGCCAGTGCTTGCGTTGAGTCCGTTCTGCCTGACTCGGCAAAGCGCACGAGTTCATTCTGCTCATGTGAGAATCCTGAATCAACTACACGGACACCAGTTATCGTGCCGTCAGCGCCTATGTCTGCACGAACCGATGCGTTATCACCTAACACGCCCCTATCAACAATCTTCACAATCTTTGCTGATCCAGTTGCAGTTGGCGTTCTGGCATCTATAGTTCCAGGAACATACTCAGAGCCGTGGATATTTATTGCTACTGTTGTATTATTGGCAAAACTTATGTTTCCAGGACTTCTCTGTAACATCTTCTGCCAGACGCGAATCGTTGTTTCATAAGTTCCATTAGCATGAGCAATTGTAGCTGGAACATTGCTCCCTATCACACCACCTTTAATATCACCGCTTGCGCCAGTAGATGTTTGTGCGACTGCATCATTAGTGTCTAACACTGTTACTTGCGAATCGCCTGTATTCCAATTGACATTATCAGTCTGTAGTGTGATATACTGCTCGCCAATACCTAATGCAGCAATGTCATTCTCTCTGACAATAACGTCTGGAGCGACAGTAAATCCAGTACCGCCAATACGGTTTGATAATCTGTCGATAGATCCGAATATGCTATTCTTAAAGATAAGTGAATCACTCAAAGAAGTGTAAGCGTTCTCATATGCAGTATTGGATGTTGTGTATGCAACATTGCCGACTATTGTGGCAGAACCTGTTTTTGCTACACCTTCACCTTCTTTGAATCCTTGGAATGGACCAGTCTGGAACTGGTGTGCTATTGCTGATGTTGTGTTAGAAGTGACTCTCGCTTTAACTAAGTTCCTATACACCCCACCCTTACCATATGCTGCATTGGTCAATGCAGGAGAGAATGCTGGTGTTACTGTAATTTCATTTGCGCCATTTACTGCGGTGACTCTTCGACTAGTCTGTTCGCCTGCTTTGATAGCATCATGCTTTGCTAAATTGACGCCAACATTTGTTCCTGTTACTGTTGTTCCGCTACTGCTGATTGTTCCTGACTGAACTGTATTGGCGAGAGGCAAATGTTCATATCCTCCAGGAGTATCAGAGATAACATGCTTAACAACACCGAAAGAATATAATTCGTCTCCAGTTATTGCTGAGTCTGCAGTGTTAGCTGTATTAGGCTCATCACCAACAAACTCATCTCCTGCCACAACAGTTGTTCCTGCATTGTTAGCAAATTCAACTAGATGGTATCCGATAGTATTTGCATGGAAGGTTGTGACCTTACCCATGTTTGTGCCTGAGTTTTTCTCTGAGTTGGTCTTGAAAACAAATTCGCCTGTACCAGTTGTATCAGTATCTTGCTTTCTTTGATATGCAGTCAGATAACCCTCTTCTTGCTGAGCGCCCCAAATAGATGCGCCAGATACACCATCACCAGTATATTGAAATCCACTAGAACCCATAGTAGTTGATGATTGAAGTCCAATGCGCCATCCAGTGGTGCTATTAGGATTAGTCCTGCTAGAACATCTCCACCAACCGTTGCCTGCAGGTTCTATCTTAGTGTCTGTCCACTGAGTTCCTGCGTGAACAACTGTACCATCAACAATATCGAATATAGGATAGTTGGCACCCCTACTTAGTCCTCTGTAACACAGATATCTCTTAGACCCTGCGACAATCGGTTTAGCATACACAGAATATGTGTAGTATACACTGCCGTCGACCACACCGACCAGAGCAGAATTCTTAACACCAAGATAATGGTCTGTGTTTGTATCTGTGCTTTCTATAAGGTTCTCAGCGGTTGTTGTACCATCTGGCGCAACAACGTCATTTGATGTCGGAACATCAGACCTAGATGAAGTCCAGTGATCAGTCTCTTGTATTTCTTCAGAGTCATTGAGCATATTTCTGATAGAAGAAGTGAATAGACCGAATGTGTCTACTTCTAATACTGCAGCGCCATCAGCCGATGATGCTCCAATTGCAACAATAGTGCCATTGGCATATGATGAGCTGCCATATATCTTATCACCAACTGCAAAAGCAGCGCCAGTATTGGCAACCAAAAGTCTTGCGTCTTTGTTATCTCTATAATGTTCGTTATCAACTTCTTCTTCGAGTTCTGGGAAGCCGAGAGTTGGAGCGCCAATAATCGTATGTTGGAGTGTCGACATTAAATTATTGGTGTTTGTGCCATCAGTAACTGTAGGAGCAAGTGTGCCGAATATGTTATTACTAGCAATCAAGTTGGTGTTCATTGAAATGGCAAAAGTGTCTGTGAGATCACCAAGACCGATTTGAAAAGATCCAGGAGTAATACCGTCACCTGCGATAACTGACCCGATGCTGACCGTTGTGCCGCCAACCTGACTGTCTGCGAATCCCGCAGTATAACCTGAACCGCCATCTAAGATACTAAATGTCAACGCACCACCAAGGTTGACTGTTTCTGTCACAACAACCTTACCAAACGCACCAGTCTTTTCTGAGATTATGTCAACAATGTCGCCAGCAGCATATTGTGCTCCAGCGTCTTGAATAGTAATTTTAGAGATACCAGCTTCAACGGTGATCGTATGTCCTGACAAATTAGCATCGGAAGCGAGAGAGACAACTTCTAAATGGTTGAATGACCCTTTAACATTCGAGACATTGATCTGCATCAAGTCTCTGCCGTTTATAACACGACCAACCACATCTTCGACAAGAGCTTCAGCTTTTGATTCAGCACCACGAATTGTTTTGCCGATAAGCGCATAGTTCTTTTTGTTGTGTGTCGTAACAAGATAGCGATCTAAGTTCCAATCACCGTCCGAAACCTTGAGCATCTGATCCGCAGGATAGTTTATCTCTACAGGCTCATCGTAAATTGCTCTGAATAATAGCTTGTATGAGGCGATTGTCCCTCTAGAACTATTATAATTTTTTATGTATTTCGCTAACAGCTTCTTATCAGAAGCGACATTATACGGAACCGATGGCAATAAAGTTTCTTGGAAGTGTGTCAAATACTCATCAAGAGTTGTATTGATGTTACGATAATCTTCTAAATTCTGTATGGCGTCAGTCAGCTTACCGTTCTGTTCCATGTATTCATAATACGCTTCCACAAAGGCAAGAAAGTTCTCACCCTCTTCTTTATAGAAGTCTGGAAACTGATTCGCGACAACAGCTGATAGTTTCGATTTTATAGTCATTAACCTTGCTCGCCGTATACATTTATCGTAGCGTCGGAGGAATTCATAAGCAATATTTGCTCTCTCACCGAATTAATATCAAAATTCTCTGGCTTGGCTGAAACTTTGATTTGTATGTCAGCATATGCTGTCGGTGCAAAGTTTGTGATAACAATCTCACCTGTAGTATAATTTACTGTTCCTGCAATGTCGACGATCGTGACTTTGACGTTAGTGTCACTGTATCTGAAGATTGTGGCGTTTCCTGCCCCATCATCACCAAGATATGCAGAGAATCCATTATAAGTGAACTCGGTTGACTCGACAGTTGATGGTCTCAGCTCATTCTGGAAAGACAACAAAACGTTTTCCGCAACATTGACGTTAGGAACAAACCTTTTCTGAACTTTAATAGCAGCATCATTATTTAAGATTGTTGTAGAAGTGTTGTCGAGCGCACGAACAAACCGTGAATATCGCAGCTTATTACCGAATCGCTCTAAGTTAGTTGAAGCAAAAGAGTCGATTGAATCCCGAATCATCTGCTCCACACTGCTTAATGACAATGTGGTTCTTGTAGTGTCATAGTATGTGGATATTGTCGGGATCAAGTACACATAATCAGCATCAATGATCACGGGATCAATGGCTAGTGGCGCTCTGGTTTTAATTGATTCGCAGATCGCCTGCTTTCTTGTTGCTGTAGCAAACTGCTCATCAAACGGTTTGACCGCAATATAAACTTTACCATAAGCAGGTGGTGTTGCTTCTTCACCGCCATAAGAAATAACAGACTGGAGGTCTGGGTTTTCACTTAATAATATTCTTTGATAGTCATTAGCAACAACGGCACGGTTTTGTGTCTGGAAGTTTCTAGGAGCATTGAACTTTATTGAATCGACACCCTCTTGACTTCTGCCGCCTGCAGCGTTCTTAGTCACTGCAGTGATCGTGGCTGTTGGCGTTGGTGTTAGACCTGTGGAGATACTTTCAACAGAGAACGTATTTGCACCATTAGTAGCAGCACCGCTACATACGAGATATGACGCTTTGATGATATTGCCTGATTTAATAGATTTACCAAGACCGCCTTGCCCAAACACCAACTCATATTTTTTGTCGCTCGCTTCCTCAAGGAAGAATACTGGAGACGTTTCAAAAACCTGATTGATATTTGTTGCTCTAGTGAACTCAGTCACTGTGCTATCTGCAGCTGATTCTTGGACGCTTACAGTGATGCTTGTAGTATCTACGCCGTTGTTTGGAATAACATATCGAACTGGATTAGAAGCACTTGCCGTCCACGCATGCGTGAGTGGCTCGCCCTCTTTAATCGTGATCGTTTTAGAGAAAGTTCCTGCCGCACTCTGGTCAATCTTTTCCACTTGAGGTGTCACATATGTGTATGTAACATCATCAATAGATGTAGTGAACTTTGAGTTCTTTGGTACAGTGAACTGAGGAACACTAGCAGCAACGCCAGTGAAGTTCAGTGTCACATCAGCCGTTGCGCCGATAGCAGAAATAGGAACGTATCCTAATTCCTTTGCTCTCGATACTACAGAATCACGCTGCTGGGCTGTGTCTAAGAACATCTCGTTACCGATCATGTTCAAGTAATATGCATTGTAGTGCGTATTATATGCCAAGACATCAAGAAGAACTGACATAGCAGATCCTTCAAAGTCATAGTCCTTGAACTGTGATTGGGTGCTGAGATATGTCTGAAGATTGGTGCGGATATCCGCAAAATCTAATTCAGTAACTTGTAAATATGTATTTGCTGCCATTACCTGACTCTTTCTAGTATAACGTCTAATACGACTGGTTCTGGATCGTTGAGTACCATAAATGCTACTGATACAGTCAACATGTGTTTTTCTCTGTTTTCTTCAACTAACACCTCAATCACATCAGCACGTGGCTCATAGTTCTTTATGACCTCGCGAATCGCAGATTCCATTTGCTGTTTTACTGCTGCGGTGAATAGTTCGAATAAGTAATATCGAATACTACAACCAATGTTTGATTTGAACGGTCGCTCAAAGTAATCTGTGAGTATCAATGACTTGACTGATTGTCTAACTGCTTCTCTGTTAGTCTTGCGTGTGAGCGCCCCAGTCTTTGGGTGTGCGAAGAACCCAAGACCGATGTCACTAAACAATTCTTTTTTAGTCTCTGCCATTTCTCTCTACTTATTGAGTGTTTTTAGATTCTTGTATTTCTTTTCGTCTGTCTTTACACAGCTTTGAAATTTCGGCTAACGCCTTTCTAGCTCTTGTTCCAGCTGCTTTGTTGCCTTGACTGAATTTTTCATTCTCAGCATTATATAATTCAAATAAACTTACTATATTATCATGTAACATAAAATAAACCTTGACTAGTAATTAGAACTCATGTATAATAAAGATGTTGCTTTTTGGGATCTACGACCATGTAACTCACAATCCTTTAGGGCTTTTCCCATTGCCCTTTGTATTCTATTTATAACGCCATTTAACCGCCAGCGAAAACATTACCTGAACCAGTAGCAGCAGCATTACCAACCCACGATCCATGACCGCCAGTTGAATCCCCTTTACGATGCACGGCAATCCCATTTACAAATACACTACCTGAGCCGCCAGTCGCAGGATCGCCGCAACCAGTTTTATCGCCAACCCTTACAGCAGCCGCACCATTTACAAACACATTACCTGACCCAGCAGCATATGATGTTTTGTGGAATGGGCTGGGTGTTGGACTTGCGTGTCCAATGTGTGAGTCTATTCCTTTTCGTACGATAGCAGGCATTAGTTTAGATCAATCCTTCCAGCGTCCATGTCAATAGCTGAACCGCCATTAATGTCCATAGAAGCAGCAGATGTTTTCTGGCTTCCAGTGTAATCTTCGGTCACACTACCACCAACAGATTCGACTATGTTGTCAGTGATCTTTGTTGTTTTACTTTTGCTGTATGTTTCTACAACCTCACCGCCAATAGTTTCGTTCTTATCGCCTGTCACATTAATGTTCCAGTCACCGCCAATGGTTGTGTTGCAATCCTGATCAATGAATAGATTACAAACACCTTTAATATGCACATCATTATTAGAGGCAACAATAGTATAATTGTTATTTACGATATGTGTTACACGATCGCCGTTTGGATGTACTTCATAAAACGTTCCGCTCTTATGGCGTTCACGTATTCTTTCTGCGTCTGGCGTATCATCATATTCTTTGGTGTGTCCAGACTCTGATTCATATACATGGTTGTATGGATATACAGCAGCATAGGGAGCAGCAGGTTCAGGTATGGTAGTGTCAAGCTCATGTACTTTAGTGTTCTCGCCACGAGCTAGTTTGTTTACATCTGGAATATTGACTTCTGTTGGATACTTACCATTAGGATCATTAAATCCAAGTGCGGTGTCCGCAAGGTTAGTTGGGATGCCTGCTAATGACCCGAGGATCATTGGCTCCTGAGCACGCTCTCCATCTGCGAAGAATCCGATAACCCATGAGCCTTCAAACAGACCAGTAGGTGAATTACCAAAACCGCTTACGGATGCCGAGCTAACACCATTGACTGGAATAGCCCATGGCAGTTCATTGGTAGGGATTGCATCTAATGATTCATTATGCCAGCCATACGCACGCACACGAACGCGACCCAGTTGAACTGGATCGTTTCTATCTTCAACTACACCCACAAACCAAGTGAAGTCGCCTCTACCAATATACTCTCGCATTATTTACCTTTTGTTTCTGCATGTTTCAGAAACGATAACAAACCATTTTTTAACGCTTTTTTGGTGCTTTCTTTTTGATCCACTCCATCACTGAGGTGATCGAACTCGACTTCTTCTGAGCTAACTTTTCTTTCTTCCGCGTTTTGCTTTTGGCTTTTTTGCTTTGGGTTGCTCATCTAATTGCTCCACATCATGTTTTGGCAGTTTAATTTCTTGTAAGAATTCTGGCTGCGCAGTTTTCGCTCCAGCAACTTCAGATAAGAACTTTTCTCTTTGTGATCCAGGTAATGGCATTTTTACATCCTCGGTTCGTCTATTGTTGATAACGCATCCTTCGGAGCGTTTTGTTTAATCCAATCAAATACTTGTTTCTGGACAACCGATTCTTTTGAGAACGGCTTTCCTTCTTTTTTCAATCGTAAGTATGTGAAATCTTTTACTACAATATTACCGCCTTTACCAACAAAAACCTTTCCGTCTTTGTTGAGTCTTGGTATTGTGTTTTCTCTATTATTAAGAATGACATTTACTTGACCGTCAACACCTCTCGGCAAGTTACCTTTGACAATCTCGGACATTGTTTGGGCAGCACCCTTGTGTGTCTTCAGGAGAATATCATCAGGCACTATGCGTGATCTTGCTTGGTTGTTCTGAACAGCAACTTCATACTTTGTTAAGACCCAGTTTACATGAATGTCTTTGGGCTTATATCCTACAGCCTCGACCAACTTCAAAACTTCGGTCATTTGTTTTAAATCTTTCAATGTGATATCAAATACGATGTTTGGTAATGTGCCTTTCTTGGCAGAACCTGATCGAACAACATCATTCAACATTGCGGTTAATGAGTTTTCTTTTATTTTAAACTTCTTTGTGAACTCATGTAGCTTGAATACATCAGCTGGCTTACTGAGGTTCAATCCCTTTATCTCTGGATATTTACCTTTCAACTCATTGATTTTAAGGAATGCTTCTTTCCACACATCAACATCACGGACTTTAAACTTATCACCTTCCATAAAGTTGGCTAAAGCAAACCCTTTACCAGAACCAGCACCGCCAGCAAGGAATACGATCTGTCCATAACGAGCGCCGTTATTAAACATGATCAGCTTCTCTTCAAGCTGTTGGTATTGTTCCATTAATTGCTTTTCAGCGAATGATAAAATCATACTTTTATACCTGTGTCCTTGCCGCATTCCATTATTGTAGTTGATGTATCGCCATTATTGCCTAGCATTTTTTGGCGAACTTTTGTTACGATATACTTACCACTCAGGTATTTATCTTCCCCGTCTTCTTGGTCTTCCGTGATGGCTGATGGTGGGATTGACAAATAGATAACATCACCAACATCAATTTCACTGTCTCCAGGAACAGTAACTTCCATCATCGTATTGAAGATGTGAGTAGAGTATGAGTCTGTGTGTCCTGCAGTTTCATTAGACGTTTTCGGTAATGGTTTCTCGGGCTGGAAGTTTGTGTCAGAATCTCTGCCGTGGTCTGTTGTGAATAGTCTTGATATTGATGGCTTTTCTATGAGACCTGCAATTTTCAATGACTGTAATGTCTTAAACTTATCAAAGTGTTTCTCATAATCAAAGTTTGTCACACGCTTAGTCTTTTTAAGTAGATCGATGTGTGTTGATTGCGTTTTGTATAAACCTTGTTCTATATTGTCTAAGAAATTGGCTTGCTTAATTACATTAAACGACATTATTTTATTTCGATCATAATTCTTTTCTGCATCGCCAACAACTGTGTCGTTATTCATTATAGCATATGTAAATGTTTCTTTAACCTCTTGCTGGACAAGAGATCCTATATTGCGATAATTAAATCCATGACTATTCTCATAGAAAACGTAGTATGGGATGTGATCATCAGAGTCTGACTCATCAGCAAAGAAGTCTATAGTATCATCAACAGAAAGGTTTGGTATTATGTAGCGGTGTGCTCCTGTTGTCTCGTCTATGGTTGGAGGCTTACTTACTTGGAACCCACAAACAGTTCTTAGATCATAATACAAACCATTAATAACTGGATTATAGAAATGCTCTTTCATAACAGAGCTAATCATATTAGAAATTTTATTGCCACCACCGTTACCAAACGATTTGTGTACCTTTTGTGAAGCGTTCGTCACAGCTTCAATGCTAATACCTGTGAGGATATATGCTTCACTTCTTTCGGCAATCTTACTTCTATCTGACAATTCATATAGCGAGAATATATGATTCTTCCACTCAAGGTCATCACTATTTGATCTATATGAAATGCACAATAGTTCTAGCCCGCCAAACCCGCCTTGCACGTTAGAGTCTGGATCACCCTTGAGCGTATTGATAAGACCGACTGAATCGTTGATAACAATTTCACAAGTCATATAATGCTCAAACAGATTCTGAAAGATGCTGAAGTCTAATACTAGATCTTCAATCTCAATTACCTGCCCTGATGATGATACAAGTGTGAATGACCTGACATCAACGTCTCCAGGTTTATTGTATCCTACTTCACTATCGCCTGTCATTGCCATTATTAGATGCCATTCCTGAGTACATTTTCAACTTCATCACGTACAGTTGGTAAGTATTTAACATCCAACAATTCGATGTCGCGCCTTTTTTCATTCAACTCTACTTCGTAATCATACTTTGTCACGCCAGCTACATTATATTTGTATGCACTGTCGGTTGCGTTGAATGTTGTCAGGTCAACGACCAATACCCTTTCTTCGATTATAGTACCGTCAATAAGAGTTCGTTTTTTGGCTGGTGTGTCGACACCATTCGCATCTCTATGTCTGCAGAATATCCTATACTCATGGATAGTGCTCTGAGCTGTAGCAACAGAACCATACTTTCCTGCGACGAAATTCTCGAAGTTATCTCCGAATAATGGGAAGTCGCGCAACACGTCATTCATATCATTAAAGTGCATAACCAACCAAGAATAATTGGCGCTGCCATAATACTTCTCGGCTATTGTGTCTGGGCGGTCACCCTCTTGAATTTGATAATCATAAAAGACCAGTGCTCTATCTTTTAGACTTGAATCTACTTTAAATCTGCGCAAGATGTTTGTTAGCTTAACCGTTCGGTTTTCGTTTGTAATATCATGCGGTGTTGTTGGGAAATATGAAAAGTATTTTGACATTAGCTGCTTTCTCCTCCAACTGAGAACCCTGTTTGATTCGGATTGTCCATATCAGATTTAGTGATGATTTTCATTTCTTGGAATTGTAATGTTATCTCAACAGAAACAGGAGCGCCAGTATCTTCGAAGAACAAAGGGACTCCTTGCGAATTATAACTGATGTTTAAGTTCTTGAGAACACAATCGCCAATAGAATATAAGTTACTTGAAATGTTATCAGCAAAGTTGATCACAAACTCATCGGGATAACTGAATGCGAGATTGCCCGCAAAGAAGTCTGGGTGCATATGGTATTTAAAGGTGTTGATTATCTTTTTAATCTGCTCAGACTCTTGCATGTTTCGGGCAATAAATTTATACGCAAACTCATGCTCTCTGAATCCAACACCCTTGAACATGACAGCCATATGTGGATTGATAGCAAGACCTTCATTCTTACCGACACCTGCTGCGACACCACCTGCTGTAGCACCACCCGCAAGCAACGCACCAAGACCACCACCGACCGAACCTGCCGCCGCTGTTGTTGCCGCAGCCGCACCAGCAGATAACAATTCTTCACGACCACTACCTGTGCCAGCAATAGCGCCCTTTATCTTTGAGCTAATTAGATTGCCGATATCGCCGCCAGCGCCAGCAAAATCAACCTGCCCAGCAGCTGCGCCCCCAAATACACCAAGCTCAGCATTCTCATAGTCTGCGCCATATGATACATTCAGGTTTGATGGTATAGGGAGAATAATGTTTCTTGTCACTCGCTTAATTGGCGCGACTTCTCTATTCTTACGATTCGTCTCGATAACACTGAAGATCATATAGTGATCATTATCAAGTGTTGACGGGAATTGTAATTGGTCTTGTATCTTTGGATTATCAAATAGGTTTGCTAAAGGACTCTTTACAAGATTGCCTCTTTTCTTTTTCTCAAGCAACTCATTAAAGTTTGCGTTTACCGAGATCCCATTCTTACCAATAGAAACACCAAAAGCGCCTTGTCCAGCAGCGCCCGCTATGCTCTCCAACTTTCCTGTAGCAGAAGCAACTACGGACTTGCCTGCTGATGTCAATTGTTTAAGACTTATTTTTGGCATTTAACTTACCTTTATAAATATGCGTGTTGTATTACAATATACTCTATTTATAAGGAAAGGTGTGAGCAAATTCTACAGCGGTAAATATCAATGTAAGTTTCCTGAGAAATATAAGGGAGACTCTTCCAGCATCACATACAGGTCGAGCTGGGAGTTAAATTGTATGTCATACTTTGACAAGAACCCTGACATAATATGGTGGGCATCTGAGCCGTTCCCCATTGGCTATCGTTCACCTATTGACGGAAAGAAACACCGTTACTTTGTAGACTTCTTAATTAAAACAAGTAACAAAGAAGTGATAATGATTGAAGTGAAGCCATACGGACAGACGCACGCCCCCAAAGCACAGAAGAGATTGACAAAAAAGTATTTAAATGAAGTTAAAACATGGGGTGTGAATCAAGCTAAATGGGAAGCTGCTGTAGAGTATTGTAAGGACAGAAATTGGAAGTTTCAGATACTTACCGAGAAAGAATTGTTCAAGAAGTCTCCTAAATAGTATCAACAAGAGGATAAGATCATCGCTTCAGTATTCGACGACATGTTACTTAAAGGTGTGCGACAGGGACAGATCCCAGCTCGTACCCAAGCTGCCAGAGATTGGTACAGAGACAAGGCACGCAAGCAAAGAAGTGCTTCTGCGTATCCATCAAACATACTCTCTGATATGGATAAATCGAAACGTGTTCTGATTGGACGTATGTATCATTTTAGATACGATCCAAAGGGAGCAAAGACACTGCCATACTACGATAAGTTTCCGCTTATTTTTATGGTTGGTCCAGCAGCTGGTGGGTTCTATGGAATTAATTTACATTATCTTCCACCTCAGCTTCGTGCTAAATTGATGGATTCATTATATAGTATAACAAATAATACTAAGTATGATGCGTCAACGAAGCTGAAAATCTCTTACGATGTACTAAATAGTGCTTCTAAGTATAAGTATTTTAAACCGACTTTTAAACATTATCTTTCGAGTCAGGTGAAGTCGGAGTTCATAGAGATAAATTCCACTGAGTGGGACACAGCTTTATTCTTACCGACCGAAAGATTCGAGAAAGCAAGAAAGTCAAAAGTGTTTGCGGACAGCAGAAGGATGTTAAAGTAATGCCATTTAGTGTAAATGACATAGTTTCAAGTATCAACATTGGTGGTATAGCAAAGGGATCACACTTTGATATTTTTATACATGGTGCTGGCGATGGCGAGACTGAGCGAGACATGCAGTATCGCGCAGACGCGACTGAACTTCCAGGACGTGGAATATCGACTGTGGAGCATTCGTTCAACAACTATGGTCCAATCAATAAAGTTGCTTATGGTCAAACGTATGGTGACATCTCAGTATCTTTCTTATTGAGTGAGGATATCCGTGAGAAAGAATACTTTGAGATTTGGCAAGACCAGATGGTCAACACTGGTGCGTTTAATCCAAGCGGCAACGCTCGCACACGAGCGGTCAATAATTCATTCAATGTCAGATACTTCGACGACTACGCAAGAACTATAGTGATCAGACAATATGGTTCTACTGGTGAATTGCGGTCTATCCATACATTGAACGAAGCATATCCAATTGTAATAAATCCTATTGCTATGGCATGGGGCGAAGAAGCGCCATTGAGAATGAATGTTACGTTTGCGTACAAGAACTACACATGTGTGTTCAATAAGCAAAACCAATCATCCAAAGGTATTGGCGGCAGCTTTAAGATTGATAGAGACGGTATTTCTGGGAGCATAAGTATTCCAGGATTCGGTAACATATCAGGTGCATTTGAAAAAGGAAGGTCTGCCATTAGTGCTAGTGTCGGCAGTGCGAAGAACAAAATTGCAGTGATAAGAAGTTTATTTTAAATTATTTTTTTATTAGGAGAATATAATGAGTTTACCTCAGCTAACAGCTCCAGAATTTGTTACGAAAGTACCATCTACTGGGAAAGAAATTAAATATAGACCATTTTTGGTGAGAGAAGAAAAGATTCTTCTTATGGCACTTGAAGGTGGTGATGAGAAAGAGATAGGGAATGCGATCACTAATATCCTATCATCGTGTATCATCAGTAAGATCGATATAGATAGCCTTGCGACATTTGATGTAGAATATCTATTTCTGAAGCTCAGATCAAAGTCTGTGGGTGAAGTTATTGAATTGAAACTTGCCCATAGCGACAAAGAATCTGTATGTAAGCACCGCACAGACGTAGTAATAAACATTGATGAAATTAATGTGGGCGGTGACATTAGTGACGGAAAGATTGACTTGAACGGTGAGCTTGGAATCAAGTTGCGATATGCTGGCATGAACGATGTCAATTCGCTTGATACAAATTCTACATCTCAGCTTTTTGAATTGGTTGTTAGTTGTGTTGAATACATCTATGATGCTTCTGAAGTCTACGATGATTTCACCAGAGACGAGATGTCTAAGTGGCTAGAACAATTAGACACAGCACAGTTTAAAATGATTACAGATTTTTTCCAAGCAGCACCAAAGCTGTCTCACACTATTGAATGGACATGTCCTGAATGTGGCGAGAAAGATAGCTTGGTTCTGGAGGGTATGCAAAGTTTTTTTATGTAAGCATGGTGCATGACTCATTAGCAAATATGTACCAGTTGAACTTTGCAATGATGCAGCATCATAAGTATAGCTTGAGTGAACTCGACAATATGATACCATTTGAACGAGATATCTATGTTACTTTATTGAAACATCATCTCGATGAATTAGAAGAACAACAAAAGAATCAAAAATAGGGGTTATAATGTCGGAAGAAAAGGTATTCCATCCAGCCGATACAAACGGCGATGGTAAGGTTACTGCTGAAGAAGAAGCAATGTACCTTGAGTTTAAACGCAAAGAGCTTGAAGATCAAGATGCTATGCGTGATGCTCAACGCAACATGACATGGTTCGCATTGGGCGGATTATTGTTATACCCATTCGCTGTTGTACTCGCCTCACTAGCAGGCTTAGACGAAGCACAGAAGACTCTGGGTAGTATGGCACCAACATACTTTGTTGCTGTTGCTGGTATCGTTGCGGCGTTCTTTACATCACAAGCAATGAAAAAGAAATAGGAATAGAAAATGGCACTCCCACCAATTGTAACTGAAGCGATGCAAACGTCTATTGATGCGAATAGACGTGCTGCTGAACAATCTCAAGCATTCTCTGATCAGGTTAGAAACTTCAGTTCTGGTATTGGTGAGTTGAGTGCCGCTAGTATGGCGCTTAATCAGTTTGCCAAAAGAGATAAGAAATTTAAAAATCCATTTAAGTCTATTAAAGAGTCATTTGATAAGACTAGTTTTGGACAAGCAAGGATACAGAAACGTGAAGAGGAACAACTAGCCTCTAAGATCGGTATCACCCGCGAAGAACTTCTTCTATTAAAGTCACAGAAAGAACTCACAGACTCGCAAGAACAAGTTGCTGAATCATTCAGAGCCAATGCTGCAGAGTATGGGATCAATCTTGAAGGGATCAGCACAAGTTTCAATGATGTAGGGCAAATGCTCTTACAGAATGATGGGGAAGAAGCCGCAAGTCTTGAAGAAACTCTTGGTGCTAATAATATATCTCTATTAAATGAAATGCGTTTGGCTAGAGAAGCCATTGCCGCAGGTTCTAGTGAGGAAGAACTAGCTGAGATGTTAGCCGCATTTAGGGCTAACCAAGCTGAGTTGGCTGCGCAGAATGAGGAGGTCAATGCAAACGGCGATTTGTTGATCGGCACGCTACAAGAAAACTTTAACGACCTGATACAATCTAATGAAGAACAACAAGCAAGTTCTGAAGAAGCCACAACATTCCTACAGCGTATGGCTAGAGGATTGTCAGGCAACAATCTAGCAGGTATTGAGAATGCGAGAGAGCAAGGCAGACGCGACGAAGTAACAGCAGGGATATTTGAAGATATCCGTGATAACTTGTCATCAATGGAAAAGGCTTTGATTGAGGGATTTGGTGATCTTCTTGATGTAGCCGCAGAAAAGGCTAGTAAAGGCATTGGTCTTGGTCTTGGTTTACTCTTAGCGCCTATTGCTTTGGCTGCGGGTATGCTCAGCGGTTTAACGCATTCACTAAAGCAATTAGCAAGAACAGCTAAACTATTCACTCGAATTGCCATTGTCAAGCCTCTCCAAGCGTTAGGAAGAACGTTCGTTAAAATTGGTAATGCTATAGCCCCTAAAAAGATGGAAGCAGCGGCTAAGGCAATTTCAAACTTCACCACAAACACTGCGGCATTCTTCAAGAGATTATCAACGCCATTAAAGAATGCGTCCAAAGCATTCAAAGCTGGGTTGAATGGATTAAAGGTATTCAGAACAGCAACAGGACAGTTCGGTAAACTTGGGTTCTTTGGTACGATTGGTAAAGGCATCAATAAGGTCAAGACGTTTTTGACACCTGTTGTAGAATTCTTCAAGAGCATTGGATCAAAGGTCAAAACTGCGTTTAGTGGTGTTGGTAGGATAGGCAAATTCTTGGGCGGCATTGGTGAAGCAATGAAGCCTGTACTAAAGATCGCCAGTTCGATTGGTCGAGTTATTGGCAAAGTGTTCTTTCCTATAACAGTCCTTATGTCAGCATTTGATGGTGTTATGGGATTCATAGAAGGATTCAAAGCCAATGGTATCATAGGCGGAATAAGCGGTGCGTTCTTTGGCATCATTGACGGTCTTGTTATGAAGGTTCTTGATCTAATTAAAGATTTGGTCAGTTGGGTTGCCGAGAAACTAGGATTCGCTGGAATCTCTGAAGCACTAGATAACTTTTCTTTCTCTGAAATATGGCAAGGTATTGGCGATAAGGTTCAAGAATTTATTAGTTATATCAAAAACTTCTTCGGGAATCTTATCTCTTCAGGCATAAGTGGAATTAAGAAATTATTCGGCTTTGGTGGTGATGAGGAAGAAGCTCCGAGTAACAAAGAGAGTTCACGAGTAGCTGACATACGAAGACGTAAGATGAACCGTGGGAGAAATTCCCAAGAAGAGAAAGATGCCGACAGCCTAAATTTAGACGAATTATTAAAGTTCAATGGGGCAGATGCATCTGACGGCGCTGAGGTTAATGCTAGATCGCAATCTGCTGCGGGAGCTGCGAACGTCATTACTGTAGTCGCACCACAAACGGCTAATGTTAATAACACTTCACAGAGTATGAATCAGACTGTTTCGATTCCAGCCACTGCTAATCCAAACAAAGCCCGTGGTCGAAGTGGTCGTAGAAATAGACAATACAGCTAGGTGAAAAAAAGGGAGACAAATTAATGTCTCCCTCCTTTCCTAAAACTCTAATCGAGTTTCTAGTCTTCTTCAGCCAACTTCTCAAAGAAAGATAATGAATCATCTTCCTCAGCTTCAGCTACTGGAGCAGCTTTAGGAGCAGCCGCAGGAGCAGAATAAGATTCAGCTACTGGTTCAGCTTTAGCCGACGATTGATATGCTTGGTCATCCATAGCACTTGCTGTAGGAGCAGGTGATCCAGTAAGACCTAACACACGCTTCATCTTCGCTTCTAACTCAGCATAAGACTTGAAGTTCTTCTTATCAAGGAAGTCATTCAAAGAGTATAAACCCTCATACACTTTCTCAAGAGCATCATCATCACCGTCTTGTAATTCGCTAGGCGAATCAAACTCAGACTTATCATAGTTGCGATATCCTTCAACCTGACGGATCTTCAGTTTAAAGTTAGCACCTTCCCAGAAGTCGAATGGGTTGATTGCTTGCTCATCTTCGAATGCTGGATTCATTGCTTCGTTCAGCTTATCAAAGATTTTCTTACCAAACTTATAGAGGAATACTTTTCCTTCGTTTGATGGGTTTGACGGATCCTTAACAACCATGATATTGGCTGTGTAAGACAGTCGACGCTTTTGTTTACGAGCTTGATCTTTACCAGCATCAGTGCCGTTGTTCCAAAGCTGCGAGTTGAACTCACCGATTGGATCTTTTTCACCGATAGTAGTCAAAGAGTTCTCGATATACCAACCGCCAGTACCTTGGAAGCCGTGATCAAAGATACGAACCCATGGTAAATCTTCACCTTTTGGCTCAGGCAAGAAGCGAATAACAGCGTAACCATTACCAGCTTTATCGACATCTGGTTTCCAGAAACGATCGTCGCCTTTCTTTCCTTGGGAGTTACTATTAAGTTTGGTAGATTCGTTGATTAGTTTATCAAGCGAATTGGTGCGGGATTTCTTGAGTGTTGCAAATGAACTAGCCATATATTTTATTCCTGTATTTACGATGTATGTTTTTATTACGTTTTATCCAAAGCGAATCATCTTCATGATAAGCTAACATTATATAATATAAAAGGGATAATGTCAACCCCAATTACTAGTTTATTTATAAGAAACAAACTAATATATTTTCAGCACAATAGACTTCAACTTGCTTCTGTCTATTGGTGAAAATTCTCTTATAAACGGAGAGTATTTCCTGATGAGCGTAACTGTCTCATTCAAGACAATGTCATCATACTTCTTCCATCTATTTGTATAGCCGAGTAACTGGTCTAATAGAACCAAGGTTTCAAGGCTAATCTTATTCTGCGCATAGTGACGATAGAGTATCGGGTGATACCCATCTTTCATAACAAACAACTCATCAAAAGATTCTTCAACGTTGTAGAGATAATCCATCTCTTCGGAGAAGCTGTAAGATAATGATTCAATCTTTTTCTTCCAATTCTTCATAACAGTTTCGTTTGGTGCACTCATTAGATTACCGATCCATTGCTTTGAACCTGCACTATAATTAGCCACCAAGAACTTTATAAAATCGTCACGCTTGTATTTCCTTGACGCTTTCTCAAAGAAATACTTATCTTTACGAACTTGATATGATGATTCATTGGCTCTTACTTGGCCATTGTACTTGAAGAAGTCATATGAATCTCTTGTGAAGTGTTGTTGTACTGCAAGGTAGGTCTTGTAACAATCAAATCCTGACATAGTTTCTTCGCTGCTCATAATTAAATAGGTAGTCTTGCGCCCTTTTCCAAGAAGTTTAGATCTTGGGCTTCAACTTCTAGCTTACCCTTTATGGTTGTATTGAGTAACTTAGCTGCTATCTCAATTTCCATTTCGTTTTTCTCGCACCACCACACAACAGCATCTAGATAGGTCAACCTTTTCTCGATTACTGTCTTTTCTATAATAGTGCTAAACTTGGCTGTCGTCATGACATCAACCATGAACTACTCCCATCTATAAAATTTATGATCTTCAATTTCGATCGTTTTAAGTTTTGTTGCTGCCCAATCTGGGAAAACATAATCTGCATGATAATGTGTTGCTCCCTCAGTTATGTCTATTATACTACGATTAGTGGTGAATGTCAACATCAATTTTTTAATCTTATTATATGTTTTCCAATCATGGATAGTGTCAGGCTTACCGTCACACCACCAAGAGAATTGACATTTATGTTTGATTGGAATTGGCGTGCCGTCTCTCCAGCTATTGCGATAGAGGCTCTGTGTCACTACTTCTTTAATGGTGTTCGGGAAACGTCTGTCCGCAACCCTATTTAACGTGACGCTGGCAACAGCAAGTTGTCCAGCTATTCCTTGATTTCTAGCTTCAAAGTACACATTCTTCGCAAGCCATGTAACATCAACATCCGTGTATTCTGCGGCTGTTGCGGTTGTCGGTAACATCATCAATATCATCATCAATCTTTTCATAATCAATACCATTCATTAATAATTATCATCATACCAATCGTTAGTGATCATTTCTATCCAAGCATGTGCTTTAACAAAGTCTTGGAAGAACTGAACCTCGGTCTCGTCAAAGATAGGATGCATAGCCATTACCATGACTTGTTTCCCCAGACAAGATATCTTTAATTGCCATCCATTAATTGTTATAACGTCAAACGATTTAAATTGCTCTGTCAATTCTCTTTTATTCTCGTCCCATTTACTCAACAGTATCATTCCTTTCCTTGAATAGTGCTATAGTTTCAATACATTTGTGTATATGATCATCACGCTTTTCCACAAACACTTGTGGCTCTGGTTCGTTTTCTACAGCGATGATAATGACAATTTGGTCAATAGGGATGCCAGTCCTTTCTTCAAACATCACACAATATGCTGCTGCTTGCTGAAAGTAGTTTCCGATAAATTCTTTCTTTTTAATCTTAGAGGCTGTCTTATAGTCAATGATTGACAACCGACCGTTATACTCAGCTACACAATCAACTCGTCCTGCAATACCTAGATAATCAGAGTAGAGCGGACACTCCTGAGCATAGACTAGCCCAAGCGTTTTGTCGAGTGTACCTTTGACGGAGTTGAACATTGCGCGTTCGTGTGGCAGGAACTTAGTTGAATCAAGCTCATTGTTGACATAGTCCTCACACATCTGATGGACGTTAGTCCCTCTTCGAGCAGCTTGAGTAGAGATGCGGTTGGCTTCCTTTTCACCAACTCGCCTTCTCCACTCAGCTATACCTTTCTCTGACAGAACACTCAGAACTGTTGTTATACTTGGATATGAACCCTTTGGCGTTTTGTAGTGGCGCTTACCATTTATTGTTTCAGTATCAAGCTCGGTGAACTCTAGTTTCTTGTGTTCAAATGTCATAGGAATCTCTCATCATTTAAGAACTAATTATAGCTCACCTCAAAGCAAATGTCAAGTAAAATATGATCTTTTTAACTATAAATCCCCATTTTATAGCAGGTCTCTAGATACTCCCTAACAAAGTCTGAACGGACGATATCCTCTGGTCCAAAGTCTACGCTATCAAAGGAATCCATCCTAGACAGAACACCAATGAACTTTTCACAGCCTGATTCAGTACTGTATCGCTCGCTTGATAAATCGTCCTGCTTACCATCACCTGAGAATATGATTCTTGAGTTCTCACCCACTCGTGTGATGACAGTGTTTAGTTCTCCCCATGAAAGGTTCTGGAATTCGTCGACAAGAACAATAGCGTCATCCCATGTTTGGCCACGGACGAATGAAGTTGTGGTGAATACCACTTTTTGCTTTTGTTTCAGGACTTGATATGCGTCACCTCTGCCAAATAGATCGGTGAAGATTGCTTCGTATGGTGCTTCATAGACCTTGGATTTTTCTTCGATCGATCCAGGAAGAAAGCCCATATCTCTAGATGGAACAACACTTCTCACGATGATCAGCTGTTGCTTTTGGTCTATCTTTTCCATGATGTCACGTATTGCTAAGTAACATGATAAATACGTCTTACCTGTGCCAGCGCACCCGTGTAGAACGTTGTTGTAACCGTTGTTGTATGATCTAAAAACATCTCGCTGTGTATCCGTCAAAGGCTGGATCTCGCGGAGCGTTAGCCCCACTGACTGTCTGTTTCTTGCTCCCCTTGCCTTTTTATCTTTTTTCTTCTGCCTCTTATCAATATAATCGTCGAACTCAGTTATATTTTTGTTCCGCGCAAAAGTGGATGACATAGCGTCTCCTTGTGGATTAATTTCGGTTAGTGGATTGATATACTACGACGTATTATTTTCCTTAGCACGCTTCTGGTGCTTCTTGGTTATCTCATTTATTTTTGCTTGCTTGACTGTTCGCCCACCGACTTTATCGGCAAGTGCCGTATTCTGGTGAGCATCTGCAATGCGCGAAAGGTTATCGTTCCAACCTGCATCTTTATTTGTAGTGGATGTTCCCGACACCAGAGATGGCGCTCGAGTTATCACTTGCTTGATGTGTGGGTTTTGTTCCAAGAACTCTTCCCTGCTTGATATAGACATCAGTAGCGTTTCGATCTCGCCCGTCACTGTGTCCTTAAAGTCGTACAACGGCATAATAAATCCAATAATGTATCATAGTATAATCTTATTTAGCAAAAGTAAATACTTCACCATTGCTCTCCAACAACAAAAAAGGGGAGACAAAACGCCTCCCCTCCCTTTTTACGATCTAAACTTAGAACTTGTATTTAACATTAGTTTCAAGTTTGTGTGACCAATCGTCAACATGGAAACTTTCTACTTTAGCTTTGAATGTGAAGTTGCCTACACTCTTGGCATAACCAGCTTCTGCTGATGTACCAACATCAAAGTTAAAACCATTACCAAACTTACCTAACTCAACATAGCCATTGCCAACAGATGTACCGATGCGGATGTCGCTTCGAGTATCATCAAAAGAGCCGAGAGAATCGAACTTATCAAACGCTACATCGTTTTCGTAAACAACATAGCTGTCTGCAGATGCAGTAGCTGAAATAAATAACGCAACTAATGCGATCATGCTTGTTTTTAAAGTATTCATTTTTCTTTCCTATCTTTAGTTTTATTGATCACACTACACAGGATCGTAGAGTATGATATTAGCTCCTCTAATGGAACCAATTTGGTTGACTACGCTTTGTCCATCTAGCGAAGTCTTTTTTCTCATTTAAGTAATACGAACGGTATGCTTCAATCGTGTCCGCATTCTTACAATAATCTGGCATACATTGGGGGAATGGTGTCAATCCAATGTCATCAATATTCTTTGGTGGCTCAGCAAGTAACTCTCTCAGCTTGCGATCCGTCTCGTGTACCTTACCATATCTGTAGGTGTATTCATCACAAAGGGCAGTAAACAATTCATAATGCCACTTGTAGTTCTGTAGGGACATCCTTGTCCACACCGTACACGGATGATTCATATGAACCGCTTTATACAATAACAGGCTCTTTAATGAATCCGCAAGAATATACTGCTTCTGCTTGCGCCCAGTTGGACTACGTCCAATAACCTCAGTACCATCTAACATTCGATGCGTTGTTGACAACATCTGCGCGGCTTCAAGTATCATCTTCACCACATGCTTATCGCAATGTAGATGTGCCGCAGTAGTTGGTTCATTATCTAAAATAAATATATTCATAATATATAGTACATTATACCTTTAAATAGACTATTAATCAACCGTAAATAATTGCCTACGATCTGTTGTGCCAAGGCTCACGGAATCTATCCTCTTTTGGAGGATTCTTTTTTGATTCCTTTTTCTTATCGACATGGGTAGAAGGTTTATGGAACTTATCCATATTCTTCTTAACTGGATCGCTTTTTCCTTTCATTTGCTGCACTCTCCGCTTTGGCTGTAGCACAATCATCTACAGCTGATGGTTTATCTTTTTTACCAAAGATTGCATCCCAATTATTGTCAAACTTTTTCTGGTCTGCTGTTGGGCGCTGTTTGCTGCCCTTACCGCCATGAGTCATTCCACTCATATTATTCTCCTTATTGTTATTGTATAAGCCATACGACTAAGTGTGGAACGGTTACTGTTAACACCGCAAGGGCACCAATAATTAAAGCAACGTTTCCTGTATCCCATGGATCCCATTTCATTCTCATTTTCCTCTTTTAGTGATAGCCTAAGTAGTACGAAGTGTGCATATAGTGCTTACCAAGATAAATATTTCTAGTCCAAAGTCTGTGGTTAGATGTACCACCTAGAGCACAATATCCTTTGTACGTTATCTGCACTCTCTATTTCTCCAATGTCTTCTGAACCATACTCAACATGTTTGTCATACCACGCGACATCTGTAGCTGCTTAATAACATTAGCACGAACAGGAGTCTTCAGGCATAACAGAACATCTTTAATCTTTTGAGCTTCACGAGCAGTGACAGTCATCGTAACACCATCATCGGTCTTCACCGTATTTACAGCACGGAACCGTTTGACATCTACCACTTCAGACGCCGACTTTGAATCTAGGATCTTGCCGAGCTGATCCCACATAGACATGTTCACAAACTCATTATCAAAATCATCATTAAACCGCAATTTACCATTCATCATATTATTCTTCACCTTTAAATTTTAATAAACTTTCTACGAGATTTTGAAAACTTTTTCATTGGTTTACTGAAGTGGATAAGGTCAGTAGAACCTTGCTTGATATACGCAACAAGCCACCCTTTGCCATCTAACACATAAGTGTGATTGGGTGTATTGTCTCCCCAGTCAGTGACTTCTTTCCACATCGTCAAACCGTTATACATACTGCGCTCCTATATTCATAAACTCAGCCGCAAGATTACCTGCTATGACAAACAAAGTCAGTATAAGGAACAACTCAATCAAATCATCTTTTTCCATTAATAATACTTCCAGATTAGATATCCAAGCCAAACAAGCCCAATAAAAGAAAGAGCCGCCAAAGAGTGTAGACCATACCACACAACCATCTCTAATGTCTCAATCATATCAAATTTCCTGAAATGTTAATGCTCTAAAGCATTGTATATAGAAGTCAACAATCTCGTTACGATGCTCCCAACATAGAGCTAAAGGCACGTAGACTGGTGAGATAACAAGATGGAATACCCCTATAAAAAAATATTTAATCTTTAACTTATTCATAGATATAATGGTCCAGTCCACTGCACAGTATATTCTTCAAAGATATTACCACGAGCCTTGTTAGTAGCTGGTGCGTTCCAAGATGCGGCTTTAAGAATATCACCACGTTTGAATTTATCACCATCTTCTTTAACAACAAAACCCCATACGCTTCCGCCATTAATCAACTTAACGTATTTGCTACCACGATTACTAATCGTAAAATTATCACCGTATTCTTTTAATTGCGAGTTATAGTATTCATCATTGGTGAATTCACCACGCTCACGACCGTCAAGCATCGTTGCATAATCAGCAATGGCTGTACGGCGCAATTCCTTAACCTGAGTGTCAAAATCATTCCAATCACTAAGGGTTGATTCGGTATCTAATACAAATCGTGTTCTCATAAAGGTCTCTCTCATCAATTTATACAGCTATTATACTGGATTATGGGGCAGAAGACAACACTTATTTTGTCTTTTTTTAGACTATTTTTGTATAAGGATATAACTTTTTTGTATATGGGCTATTTACTAGCCATTAGGTATAAGCCGATATTTGCGAACGCATAGCCTATATAAGTCAATAACATAGCGGTGTTTTGGAACTTGAACCACTGCTCTAGACCGACATAGAGATAGATCGCACCAGTGAGCGCAATTAGGTGGCTGCTCATGATTCGGGCGAGGCAGGCTTCGAGGGAGCTTCAGGGACAGGTTTAACGGTAATGGGGGTGATATTCATGTTAGCGATTCTACGCTGCGCTGACTGGCGCTGTAGGTTTCTAGACTGGGACTGCATTCTTCGGGCTGCTCTCATACGTCTCTCCATTTATAGAACCTATATTATAGTACAATTTAGGTACTGGGGCAAGCCCTTTATTAGTTATTTTTCGGTATTTTTACCGTTTCCCGATGCGGCGGAGATCTCACCGTCATCATCAACATCAATGAATCCAGCTTTCTCTAGGTGCACTAGTATTCCTTCAACTCCATCTTCAATACCAATTCTCTGTCCTGTTCTATATGACAGGTATGTTGAGATCGCTATAAACATTACAAAGATTATTTGCCATTCTACAGACATGTTATTCCTCTACGCTTTTCAGTTTCTTAAGAAAGGTTGATGTTCTAATGAAGATAACGTTTCTCAACTTGCCCAGTTCAGCTATGTATTTGGATACAGGAGCAGTATCTGGGATAATCATCACGAACGTAACTTTCGAGTTTTGATTGACGAACCACTGTAAATACTTCACACGATAAAAATTGTCGCTTTCATTTGACGCATATGGCTGGTCATAATGTGGAGTGCCTGAGTAGATATTATCTATAGATTGCTTTCCGTTTAATACGAAATCAAACCCCAAACAATACAGCATCTGAGAACCATGACGAATAGCTTCGGTCATCGCACACATACCCGCATTAGATCGTCTCCGCTGGGGGTTGTAGTCAGAATGTTCCCATCTCTCGTTCTCGGGTGGTATGATCACCGATGTGTTTGTCTCTGAGAAATCAACATTCTTTATTATGGTGATCATAGCTTCGTCAATTGCTACGAGATAATCTAGTTCTGGGAAGTCGCGATACAGAGCATTACACCCATATGTCTTACTAGATGAAGAGAGCTGCTTTAAGTTTACAGATTTACGGCTTGTGCCATTACCTATTATTATCGCTGTCTTCGTCGTCATTCATTTCATCCCATAATTCATTATCAATAGACTGTTCAAGCTCAACCTTATAGTTGTGGCGTGATTCTTTTTTCAGTTTCTTCTTCCGACCAAAGTCGTCGCTTTCTTCAATGTATTGACTGTACCGCTTGATATTTTTAGCCATATTAGACTCTTATCTTCCTTTCACCAGTTTGTGGAAATAGTTGGGAATGCTTCTGCTACAAGTTTGCGTGTAAGACCTTTGTATGGCAATTTACGATTCTTCATAGCCAGAACAACCTTTGCGTCTTTAGGATCAATAGACTCTAACAGAGTGATAAAGATCTGCTCGCGTTTGACTGCAGTTATATTTCTTTGCGTTTCAGTTATCCCTTCTACAAACAAGTAAAACTTTCTGGATTCTTGGACAAGTCTTTTTTCTTGGTCTAACACTTCTGATACAGTGTACGGAGGATCGGTGTCAGGCAGCGCCCACACTACATTCGGATCGTATGTGTAACCCAAGATTGCTTTTAGTGTTGGGCTTGAATTCTCTTGCAAGACCGCAATCTTTTCTTTTCTTGTTTTTGCTTCTCCGACTTTAACAAAGATGTCGTGGAACGTTTCATATTTCATTGTATTAAATGCCTATCATTTCATTCAAAGGTTAGTGGTGTCTTTTTTATTTAGGTATATCAATAATCCGCATCTTCCAAATCGTCATACCATTCCCAGATAGCAATTGCAATGCATATATAACCTGTCCACAAAGCGATTGGATTCTCATGGTACATCCCAATCAATACGCTGGATGTACCGAGAACCGCTGTGAATAATGCCTCCACTAAAACTCACCGATATGTTCAACGAGATTCTTCAACTTATATTTAATAAAGTAATTTAAGAGACCACGTCTCTTCGGAACCTCATATGTATCAAAAACTTCATTTATTTTAGAAACAATCTCTGCTGGTATCTGATCCAGATCAACCAATTGTTCGTTCCTGCGATAGTTTCTCAACATAACATCAGTACAGAACTGTTCAGGCTCTTTGTCAATCCAGTCTTCAATCTTCTTAGCTTGGATTGGCTTCTGTCGCTCGCCAGTCATAATACAACTGTCATTAGATAAGAAGTTTGGAATACCATCACCACGATCGCCACGCATAATATGTTCGCGCAAAAAAGCTCGGGCATCGTTGATACGGATCCACTTCTTCAGGACAGGACTATACTGATCAACGTTAGTATACTTCTGAAGCTGACCAAAGTCTTTGTCTCCAGACAATACAAGGATACGCTCGGTGGTTTCGTTATTGAGCCATGTACCATATCTTGTAGCCAATACACCAATGATATCATCAGCTTCGGCACGCTCCACTTGAACAACCTTGTATGGGAAGAACTCTTTCAGCTCTTCACGAATACGATTAAGAGCCTCAAATACCATAACCCAATCAATCGAAGACTTCTCTCGATCTTTCTTACGATGTCCTTTGTAGTAAGGAAACACATCCTTGCGCCAGTAGTTTCTGTCATCACAACAGATAACCACTTCACCATATTCCTTGCCGAATTTATTCTTGTATGCACGAATACTATTCAACACCATATGGCGCACAAGCCCCTCTTCAAATACTTGACCGCTCACACCCAACTGCTTCATCATGTTGGAGATCATCACTTGGTTCAAATCTAATAAAATCATAACTCAACTCATTTCTCTAGTTTACGTTCTATATCTTCTATTGCCTTTCTCTGCTCTATTGTCAGAGAATGATCCTTATTAAGGTATCTTGATTCATCACGCATTTCTTCTTTACCTTTGCTTCTGAATCTCTTATTATACCCTCTTTTGATCTTTTTAGCAACACCTGATTTCTGTAAATAGCAATAAAATTTTCTGGCTGATGTCAAAGCGTCAAATTCAGCGGCACTTTTCATCGGTATCTTCAAACCTTTCTTCATAGCTCACACTCGTCGTATGTAACGACTTCCAGTTCAGTTTCTATCCAAACGGTCGCACCGCAGGATAATGGCTTATTGGGCTGGCTGATAAGTTTGGCCACCACAGTTCCGTCTGGGAGTTTTAGATCAGCCGTGTAACACTTCCTGTTTTGGGTGTAATCCTTTACAGTCAAAGGTGGACGCAAATCATCAGGGTTCTTCTTGTTGTGACGAACGTTATGCTGATTCACATGCAATCTTGTTTTCTTACTCATCACTCTCTAGCTCTCTAACGTAGTAATCATCCCACTCGCCAAACACTGTAGGCGCTTCTTCTGAGGCTTTTAGCATATGATATTCGCCTGGATAATGTCTAAGACATCGACCTGCTTCTTTTCTTACTGCACTTGGTACTCTTGGAGTTTTCTTTGGATCTAATAAGTCCAATAGAAACTGCCTAGTATGGTTTACAGCATATCTTCTTTCATTAGGCATCGTCACGAGCAACACTCCCATACTTATCGATAAATATTTTAAGTGTTCGATTATCATCCTGTAGACTATATCGAACATCTTCGTTTTCATGTAAGTAATGAACATACGCACGACCTGTTTGGTCTATAACCTCAAGTCGATTAATCTTATTCATTGCTTCTAATTCTTCACGATCTGTCATAAAATTCTCTTTCTTAGGAGGAGTCCATCCAAGTTTGGCCAACTCGTCATGAAGTGATTGTTCGATATCGTCATTAATCGAAAGATGTAGTTCCTTTTTGAATTCATCAATGAACTTTATATGAATCGATTCTTCGTCTGTATAGTCTTTTACTTCAAGTCGATTAATCTTATTCATTGCTTCTAATTCTTCACGATCTGTCATAATAAATTTTTCCAATCTGTGTCTTCAGGCATCATCTCTACTTTGTCGCCAAAGCGTGATACTATATCATTGTAGATTCCTGATGTACCCATTCTTAGTCCGTATGTGCCTTTCTTACAAACATATAATGATCCACTATTACCATAGAAGTCAACTTGATCTTCTCTCTCGAATACAATATTAATACCACTATTCAATCGCCAAGAATAACCATCAAGATAACTACCGCTCCATCCTGCTAAGACTTTGTAGATGACACCAGTCTCTGCGGTTATCTTCAGTACGACCCAACTATCAGGAGTATAATCACTCATCTTCAAATTTCCTAAATGTAAGTGCTCTAAAGCAGTCTATGTAGAAATCTATGATCTCATACCGATATCCCCAGAGAGCACCTAAAGGCACGTAGATTGGCGAGAGAATAAAAAGGAATAGTCCTAAGAAGAACTCTTTAATTAGTTCTTTATTATCCATTTTCCTTTCCCTCATCGTCTTCAAGTTCACATTCATCTACCCAACTCCAAGCGCCCTCATAGAACTCATCGTCTGTCCAATCAGGCTCAGGTTTATCATCTTTTACAACCCAAGGCACCAGTCCAAGTTTTTGAAGTCTAATAGCTTCTTGTATCTCATCTTCATACAAAGATTCCGCTTCTTCTGTCGTTATATCGTATAATGATTTTACATAATTTAAGGCTATGTCTTTATCAGTGATTATTTTCTGCCCACCTTATCGCTTTCCCGATGTAATGCTCGAATTGATCGATCAGTTCTTCGTATGTAGCCAACTCGTAAGTTTCCAACTCATCCAACCAATCACTTAACTTGTTCCAATCTTCAGTTCGCATTGGAGCAACACTGTACTCACTTCTACCACACCAGTATTCCTTTTCATCCAATCCATATATATCTATGCGACCACAAGCATATGACTCTAGATAATGTCTGTATTGAGTCTTTTCAAAAATCTTACCTGGAGTTTCTCTGATCTCAAACGGAATATTTCTATCTTCGTACCAACGAGTGGAGACTGGACCCATCCAATTTGTGCTATAAGTTATCATAATCGTCCTATTAAAAATGCTTAGTGAATGTTATTTCAAAGTAATCTTTATCGCTCAAATCAATATGGAAATATGACTTCTTACCATATAGGATTGTCCACTCCATATCATAATCTTGTTTTAGTTTGTCCATTGTTGACATTGGTTCTGCCATCGTTAAACATAGAGTACACAGTAAAGGACT